>Ga0208297_1000512_pt1 | contig 73628 bp, 66 predicted proteins | sample LMS_cellobiose_e_FD_187367 | JGI IMG/M metagenome (GOLD analysis project Ga0208297, IMG submission 187367) | Rumen-fistulated moose microbial communities from Alaska, USA - LMS_cellobiose_enrichment (SPAdes) (version 2) | ecosystem: Host-associated > Mammals > Digestive system > Stomach > Rumen...
ATGAAATGTCTGTTCCCGGTCGGTCAGGTTCACGAACCCGCCGACACTGGCTCCGACTGCAAGGGTGGCATTGTGCAAAGTTCCGTTTGCAACTGCGCCTCTATGGATATAAACGTTGGAGACCGTCGTTCCGTAAATATCAAATCGTCCGCCCTCGTGTATCTCGACGTCGGTTGCGGCGCCATGGTATGAGGACATACTTCCACCGGAGTATATGTCGATGTTTGCTACCGAGGCGTTAGAAAAATGCAGACTTCCGCCGTCGTATATGTCGATGTTGTAAACGGTTTTGTCGCTTACATACAAACGACCTCCGTTTCGGATATTCACATCATGGGCTTCGTCGTAACGGCTGCCCAAGCGTATATAGTCGTCGCCGCCGTCCGACTGGTAGCATGAAGATACGATCGAACTTTGGGTACTGTAATGGCACAAGGTGACAGAGGAGTGCAATGTTCCGGTCAGGGTATAGTTGTTCACATAGTAGTAATAGATGTAGCCGGGATTATCGCTCATGCTTTCACCTGTATTGTTTAATTGCAATATCCGCAAACACTGCCGACCTCGATAAAAAACTCAACCGTCTGGGAATCGCGCCGCGCCCGGGAGCAATCGGCGGCTATGGAACCGGAAACCAAGTAACAGGAAAAAGGAACCGAACGCTCCCGTGCACTACGTTGAAGGCCCGGCCAAGAGCCTGCTATGACAATGCGAAGAAGCGCCCGGTAGGATGTGTGGATACAATCCGACCGGGTACATTTCACCTACAGTCATAGCAAATAAGTTTTCAACTTGGCCGGTTCTCAACGTATTTGCGTGAAATATAACGGTTTTCAATCAGCATCGGCGGCGTGCGCCGATAAAAATCTGCTTATAATGTAGCACCCGGCGGTGCAATTTGCAAGTGGCCAGCGGGCAGTGGGTAGTGGGCGGCGTCGGAGCCGCCGCCGTCGGCGCGTTTGTCGGACAAGTCGGACAGGTCGGACTGCGCGGGGGATCCCGCGCGGGCGGCGGACGCGGGGCGCGTCAGAGGCCGAAGGCGTTTCTCCACGCGGCGAGTTTCCGCGCGTAGGTCAACCGGGCGGCGGCGGGACTCGTCGAGGGCAGCTGCTCCGCCGCGAGCTCCGGGAAGAAGCGCCGCAGGTAGTTGCGCGACGCTCCGCCGTTGCAGAGGATCTTTTCGAGGCGCGGGAGTTTTTTCACCAGCCCCGGGATGTCGTTCGGGCGCGGCGAGCGGATCGCGGAGTCGAGGCTCCCCGGTCGGACGCACTCCGCGAGCACGTCCCACAGCGCCACGCCGTTCGCACGCAGCGCCGCCAGCCGCTCCAAGTAAGGCAATTCGGGCGAAAAGCCGAACAACTCGCCCATGATACGCCAGAAGGCGTTGTGTTTGAAGGCGTAATACTCCTGACGGCGCAGCGACTCTTCCCCCGGCATCGAGCCGAGGACGAGGAACCGGGCGCGCTCATCCGCCGAGCAAGGGAACGACACCGCCCGGTCCGGCGCCGCCATCAGATGCCCTTCGCGCCGAAGTTGCCACTGATGGACGTCACGCCGTCGTCGTCGCTCGCGTAGTTGACCTTGTCGTCGAGGCGCTTCTTTTCGATCGCAAACTTCAGGATCTTGTCGAGCATCTCTTCGTAGGTGAGCGCCGACGGCGGCTGCCACAACCCCGCCGAGAGCGCGCCGGGGATGGTGTTGATCTCGTTCAGAACGATCTTTCCCGTCTTGGCGTCGATCAGAAAGTCCACCCGTGCCACGCCGCTGCAGTAGAGCGCCTGAAACGCCTTTTTGGCGACGCTTTGGATCGTCTCCTTCTGCTCGGGGGTCAAATTGGCGGGGAACTCCCGCCGCTTGGTCGCCATCCACTCGCCGCCCGAGTATTTATCCTTGAACGAGAGCAGGTCGCCCTCGGGGAAGAGTTCCTCGCACTCCGAGGCGATCACCTCGGGATCGTTCTCCAGCCCGCAGACCGAGCAGTTGAGTTCGCGCGGTTTTTCGAGCGCCGGTTCGACGATCAGCCGCGACGACCGCGAAAACGCCTCGTCCAGCGCCGGCGCGAGTTCCTCCGGCGCCTTGACCCAGCCGATGCCGATGCTCGACCCCGTGTTGACCGGCTTGACGATCACCGGGTACGGGAACTTCTTTTCGATCTCCGCGCGCACCGCCTCCGCCGAGGTGTACTCCGCACGGCTGAAGACGCAGCAGTCCAGCACCGGCAGCCCCGCCGCCTTGAAGACCAGTTTCGACACGTACTTGTCCATCCCCAGCGCCGAGGCGAGCACATCCGGGCAGGCGAAAGGCACGCGCAGCGTCCGCAGCAGTCCCTGCAGCGCGCCGTCCTCGACGTTGGTGCCGTGGACGACCGGCAGCACCACGTCGATATCCGCGATGTGCCTGCCGAAAAGCCCGTTCTCCTTCCAGAGCAGGACCCGTCCGCCCTCAACGCGGAAGTTCACGCGCACACACTGCGCCAGCACGTCGCCGATCCGCGAAAAGTCGTCGATGGTCTTCAGCGCCTCGCCGTGGAAGAACACCCCCCGCGGCGTGAGGTACACCGGCAGCACCCGGTACTTTTCCGGATCCAGGTGCTTCATGACCTTGCGCGCCGACGCGATGGATACCTTGTGTTCGCTGCTGGCCCCGCCGAAGAGCACGACTACATTGATCTTCATTTGCTCGTTTTCCCTGTTGGTATTTTTAAGTTTGTTACCTTTGGTCTAATGGTTGTCGGGCAGGTTGTTCTCGAAGAGCACCGCCTTGCGCCGACCGCCCGCGTCGAACTCCGCGAGTTTCGCCTTCGCCGCCGCCAGATCGGGCACCACGAAGAGTTTTTCCTCCGGGAACCCCGTCGCGCGCACCCCCTCGGCGATGGGGCGGCTCTGCTCCTCGCCGATCAGGATGATCCCGTCGCAGACCTTGCCCGCCGCCTCGCCGAACGCGCGGTTGTACTCGTGCTGCTTCGCGCCGAGCTCGAACATCCCCGGCGTGATCAGGATGCGGCAGTCGTCCTTGAAGAGCGACAATATGTGCAGCGCCTCCAGACACCCCTCGGGATTCGAGTTGAAGGCGTCGTCGATGTACGTCCCCTCCGGGAGTTCCGCGAGCGTCAGCCGCTTGGAGGGCGCCTGGATCTTCGGCGCATGCGCCGCGATCGCTTCGAGCGGCACGCCGAGGTGGTGCGCCACCGCGATCGCCCCGACGAGGTTCAGCACGTTGTGGCGGCCGAGCAGTTTCGTGTCGATGCGCGCCGACTCCCCCGCCGGGCCGCGCACCGTGAACGACACGAACGGCGTCTCCTCCACCTCCTCCGCGCGCCAGTCGTTTTCGCCCAGCCCGTAGAAGAGATGCTCCCGCGACAGCGGATAACTCCGGATCGCCGCGTTGTCGCCGTTCAGAAACACCATGCCGCCCGGCTGCGCCGCTTCGGCGAGTTCGAACTTGGTGCGGCGGACGTTTTCGAGGCTCTTGAAGGTCTCCAGATGCTGTTCGCCCACCGCGGTTATCACCGCGTGACGCGGATTAACGAGGTCGCAGATCTCCTTGATCTCACCCACCCGGCGCGCGCCCATCTCGCAGACGAATACCTCGTGCGCGAGCGTGATGTTTTCACGCACGAACTTAACGATCCCCATCGGCGTGTTGCAGCTGCCGGGAGGCATCAGCACATTGTACTTGATCCCCAGCAGCGACGAGAGAAAATACTTCATGCTGGTCTTGCCGTAACTGCCCGTCACCCCGACCACGATCAGATCGGAGTTGCGCGCCAGCAGTTTCTTCGCGTCGCGGATGTACCAGGCGCGGAAACCGTGTTCGATCGGCCAGTCGATCCAGTCCGAAAGCATCACCAGCCACGGGATCAACGCGCATCCCGCCGCCGCCGCCTCGGGCCAGTTCCAGTAGCAAACGCGCACCAGCAGCCACACGAGCAGCAGTTCCGCCAGCACCGAGGTCCCGATCAGGTACTTGACCCGGCGGGTGTACTTGAGTTTGCGGAACGCTCCCCGCGCCGTCAGGGAACCGAGCAGCAGCGCCGCTCCCCCCGCCGCCGCGCCCCAGTTCCCGAGGCGCACCGCCAACGCCCCCGCGATCAACGGCGGCAGCACCGAACGCAGCCGCCGCAGGTCGTGGAGCATCCACCGCCAGTGGTCGGCGTGGATGTAGTGGTTCAACTGGAACATGTACAAGTGCCAGACGGTCGCCGCCGCAGTGAAGACCAGCGCGCCCGCCGCCAGCACCGCGAGCGAAAGCATCCCCCAGACGTTCATCGCAAAAACTCCTTAAGCACGCCGGAGAACTCCTCCGGGCAGTTCAAAAACGCAAAGTGTCCCGCCTCGGGAAAGACCTTGAGGCGCGAATCCGGGATCAGCGACTTCATCGTCTCGCCGTCCGCGAGCGGGGTCTCGGTGTCCCGCGCGCCCCAAACCAGCAGCGTCGGCGCGGCAATGCGCGGCAGCAACGGCGCCAGATCCTCGCCGACCACCCGGATCAGGCACTTGCGCAGCAGCGGCGACGCCGCCAGATAGTCGCGCGAGGCGAACAAGCGCCCGTAGCGGTCGCGCAATCCGGGGAAGAGACGGCTCAGAAAATGCAGTACGCTCCGCCGCAGCCGCCCCGCCAGACTCCGCTTGCGCCGCAGTCCGGCGCTGCCCGTGAGGATCAGTCGGCCGATCCGCCCCGCCGTCTCGGGGGCGCTCGCCAGTTTGATCGCGATCCGCCCGCCGAACGAGTGCCCCAGCACCGTCGCCCGGTCGATGCCGAGCGCGTCCATGAATTTGACGACCCACTCCGCGTAGTCGCCGACGCCCCACTCGTCCGTCGGGTCGCCGCTCAGACCGAAGCCGGGCAGATCGGGAGCGACCACCCGGTGATCCGCGGCAAAGTCCTTGAAGATCCGTTCGAAGGAGCGCAGATCCGCCCCCCAGCCGTGCAGCAGCAGCAGCCATTCGCCCTCGCCCTGCACCCGGTAATTGGCGTTCACGCCGCCGATCTCGATGTTCATCGCCCCTGCACTTTCCGAAGCCAAATAAGTATCGGCAGTTAATATATTTTACCTCGCGCGCGATTGCAAGCGTTTTTTGCGGCCGATCAGCGGAAAGACGACCGCTCCGCGCCCAACTGCCGCAGCAGTTCCGCCGCCGAGTGGACCCCGAACGCCGCCGTCATGTAACTCAACGTGCCGAAACCGCCTCCGGTCTTCACGACCTCCGGCGAAAAAACTACCCGCACCCCGCGCGTCACCCCCGCCTCGCGGAGGCGCCTCCGCACCGCCCGCGCCAGCGGACAACCGTGACTTTTGGCGATGTCCGCGACCGCGACCTGCGCCGGGTCGAGCTTGTTCCCCGCCCCCATCGACGACACGAGCGGCAGCCCCCGGCGGCGGCACTCCAGAATAAAGGCGACCTTCGCCGCCACGTCGTCGATCGCGTCCGCCGCGCCGTCGAACTCCGCCGAAGCGAGCAGTTCCGCCACGTCGCCGGGAGTTATGAAACGCGCGAGCGGCGTGAACTCCCCCGCCGGATTGAGGTCGCGGAACCGCCGCGCCAGCACCTCCGCCTTGTACTCGCCGACCGTCGAACGGAGCGCCGGAAGCTGGCGGTTCAGATTCGACACCGCCACCCGGTCGCCGTCGACCAGCGTGAGTTTGCCCACCCCGCACCGGGCAAGAAACTCCGCCACATATCCGCCGACGCCGCCCAAACCCAGCACCAGCACATGCTTGCGCGCCAGTTCGTCCGCCGCCGCGTCGCCGATCAGCCGCCGCGTCCGCGAATCCCAGCGTTCAGTTTCGTCCATCATCTGCCTCCAAATACAAAAGCGTCGAAGTTGGCGTCGGTGACCTGCTCCGCGTCGGGACGCTCCAATGCCGACGCCGCCCGCGCCAGCACTTCGCGGATCTCCGATTTATCCGCGTCGGTCTCGAAGCCGATCCGCTCCAGTCCGCGCGTTTTGAGAAACTCCGCCACGCCGGGATCGGCGAGCGCCCGCAGACCGAGCGACACGAAATATCCGCGCTCCAGATAGCGCTCAAGTTTTTCCGCCTTGCCCCGGAAGCCGTGGACGAGATACCGCAGCGGATAACGCTCCAATATCGCGAAGACCGCGTCGGACGGACGCACCAGATGCAGGACGACCGGCTTGTTCATGTCGGCGGCAAGTTCCAGCACGCCGGGCAGTATCGCCGACTGCCGCTTCGCGTCGCCCCGCAGCGGGTCGAAGCCGACCTCCCCCAGCGCCGCGCACTGCTCCAGCGCGCCCGCGAACTCCTTCGGGATGCCGGGAAAGTCCGCGCCGATCTTCCACGGATGCAGTTCCAGCGACACGAGTTTGCCCCGGATCGGCTGCTCCGCCGAGATCAGCGCCCGCCCCGGCGCATTGAGATCGTGGGTGTGAAAATCGGACGCCATGATCCGCCTCCCCCAGTTTTGTCGGGCGGTCAGAGTTTCTTGCCCGTCATGCCGAGTTCCGGGCGGAAGACCCGCTGGATGTGCGCGATGCCCAGCGCCAGCGCGTCGGTGCTGTCGAGCGGGATGTCTTCGACCGCGAGTTTCAATTCCACCGCCAGCATCATCGCCACCCGTTCCTTGGTCGCGCCGCCCGTCCCCATCACCGCGCGCTTGCCGACCGAGGGGTTGTAGGAGTACGCCGGAACGTTCGCCGCCGCCAGCGCCGCGAGGATCGCCCCCCGCGCCATGCCGAGGATGATCGCGGTCTTGCTGTTGCGCCCCACGAACGGCTCCTCCAGCACCGCGCAGTCGGGCGCAAACGCGCCGACCAGTTCCGAGATGCCGCCGTAGAGCCGCCGCAGACACTCGGTGTGCGGCAGCGTCTTGCCGTTCGTGATCACCCCGCAGTCCAGCACGCTCAACTGCGACACCGAGTCGGCGCGCAGTACGCCGTACCCGGTGGTGCGGATCGCGGGGTCGAGTCCGAGGACGATCATTTGCCGAGCGCCGTTTCCAGCGCCGCCGCCGTGCGGAACAGCCGCGCCTCGCCGAGTTCCGGCGCCATCAGCTGCACGCCGACCGGCATGTTGCCCTCGCCCGTCCCGGCCGGGAGCGACATGCCGCAGCACCCCGAAAGGTTCAGCGCGATGGTGTAGATGTCCGACAGGTACATCTGCAAGGGGTCGCTCTTTTCGCCGAAGTGGAACGCCACCGTCGGCGTCACCGGCGCGAGCATCACGTCGCACGACTTGAACGCTTCGGTGAAGTCCTGACGGATCAGCGTACGCACCTTCTGCGCCCGCAGGTAGTAGGCGTCGTAGTAGCCGCTCGACAGCACATACGTCCCGAGCAGGATGCGGCGCTTCACTTCGCTGCCGAAGCCCGCGCCGCGGCTCTTGAAGTAGCCGTCGATCAGGTCGGCGCCGTCCTTGCGGTCGCCGTAGCGGATCCCGTCGAAGCGCGCCAGATTCGCGCTCGCCTCGGCGGTCGCCACGATGTAGTAGACCGCCACCGCGTATTTGGTGTGCGGCAACGTGACCTTGACCGGAGTCGCCCCCAGCGCCTCGATCTTATTGATCGCGCCGTCCAGCACCTTGCGCACGTCGGGCGAACACCCGGAGGCGAAATACTCTTCGGGCAGCCCCACGCGCACCCCCTTGAGGTCGGGAGCCGCCGCGCCGTCGAGCGCCGCGCGCAGGTAATCGTCGCACGCATCGGGCAGACAGGTGCAGTCCATCTTGTCCGCGCCCGCGGTCGCCGCCAGCAATGCCGCCGCGTCTTCGACCGTGTTCGCCAACGGCCCGATCTGATCCAGACTCGACGCGAACGCCACCAGCCCGTAGCGCGACACCCGCCCGTAGGTGGGCTTCACGCCGACCACGCCGCAGAACGCCGCCGGCTGGCGGATCGACCCGCCGGTATCCGACCCCAGCGCCGCCGGGACCAGCCCCGCCGCCACCGCCGCCGCCGAGCCGCCGCTCGAACCGCCGGGGACGCGCGTCGTATCGTGCGGGTTCGCGGTCTTCTGGAACGCGCTGTTTTCGCAGCTCGACCCCATCGCGAACTCGTCCATGTTCAATCTGCCGAACGGGATGAAGCCCCGCCGGCGCAGATTCACCACCGCCGTCGCGTCGTAGGGCGACACGACCGGCTCCAGCAGTTTCGAGGCGCACGAGAGCCGTTCGCCTTTGACCGCGATGTTGTCCTTGATCCCGATGGGGATGCCGTCCCACGCGCTCAACGCTTCGCCTTTGGCACGGCGGGCGTCGGCCGCCTCCGCCTCGCGGAGCGCGTGCTCCGGCGAGACGCCGAGGAACGCCTTGACCTCGGTATCGCGGGACCCGACCGCGTCCAGCGCCGAGCGCACGATCTCGACCGACGAAAACTCGCGCGACTTCAAGCCGGCGGCGAGTTCGGACAACGTCCGACTGCAAAGCATCTTTTCCATGGCCGTCAGTTGCTCCCCTCTCCCGGAAGCACCTGCGGCACCCGGATCAATTCGCCGTCGACCGTGGCGGGGGCGTTCGCGAGCATCGTCTCGCGGGGGAGCGACTCCGCGGCGGCGTCCTCGCGCCACACGTTGAAGAGCCGCGCCGCGTGCGCGGTCGGCTCGACGCCCGTCACATCGACCTCCTTGAGTTCGTCGATATAGCGCACGATGCTCTCCAATTCGCCCTGAAGCCGCTCCGCCTGTCCGGCGGGCAGTTCCAGCCGCGCGAGCTGCGCCACATATCCGATATCGATCCTGTCTTCGGCCATCGGCGGAAAACTCCCGTGTTGCGACCCCGGACGCGCCTTACAGCGTGCCCTGCTTTTCGAGCTTGAGGGTCATGGTCGTGAGGTCGCAGACCGCGGAGGGTCCGAAGTACTGGATCGGCCCCGGATAGACGTACGCCGTCTCGACCGCCCACTCGGCGCGGTGCGCGGCGAAGTACTTGAACGGCGCGCCGTCCAGTTCGACCAGCGCCTTGCGGATCACCGGCTTGTCGGCGCCGTGGCGGCGCTCCATGTTCATCATCATGGTGATCGGAATACCGCCGGCGATCCACTTGTCCGCGCTCTCGATGGTGTTGCGAACACTCGACATGTAGCCGGTGCGGCCCGCGCCCAGCAGCGCCGCCGCGTTGAAGCCGAGGCTGTAGCAGTAGTCCGCGTCGAAGTTCGACGGCGCGGCGCAGCGCCCCTCGTAGCCGAAGAAGTGGGTCTGCGTGCCGAACTTGCCCGTGTACTTGCCCTGCGCCTTGAGCTCCTTGAGTTTGGCGCGGACCATCTCGGCGAGCATCTTCTCGGTCTCGATCAGCGACACCTGGACGTTGCCGTGCGGGTCGCGGTCGTTGCAGAGCTGCTTGCGGATGCCCTCCGGCAGCGACTTGAAGACCGCCGCGCTCGAAGCGCTCAGTTTGCCCGCCGCAAACGCCGCCTTGCCCGCCGCGTCGAGGGCGTCGACCTCGGAAGCGCACTTCGCCAGCAGTTCGTTCAGTTCGCCGATCAGCACCTTGATCTCGGGGATGAACTCGATCAGCCCCTCCGGGATCAGCGCGATGCCGAAGTTGCAGCCGCGCTCGGCGCGGGCGACCACCGCGGCGACGATGCCGTCGACGATCTGGGCGAGGGTCATCTTCTTCGCCGCGACCTCCTCGGAGATAATCGCGTAGTTCGGCTGGGTCTGCAGCGCGCACTCCAGCGCGATGTGCGACGCCGAACGGCCCATCAGTTTCACGAAGTGCCAGTACTTCTTCGCGGAGTTGGCGTCACGGCACAGATTGCCGATGAGTTCGCTGTAGACGCGGCAGGCGGTGTCGAAGCCGAAACTCGCCTCGATGTACTCGTTCTTGAGGTCGCCGTCGATGGTCTTGGGGCAGCCCGCAACGAGGATGCCGGCGCCGGTCTTCTTGAAGTACTCGGCGAGCACGCAGGCGTTGGTGTTCGAGTCGTCGCCGCCGATGATCACGAGCGCGGTGACGCCGAGTTTCGCGCAGTTGGTCTTCGCCTTCTCGAACTGCTCGACCGTCTCCAGCTTGGTGCGTCCGGAGCCGATGATGTCGAAGCCGCCGGTGTTGCGGTAGGCGTCGATGATCTCGCTCGTGAGTTCCATGTACTCGCCCTTGACCAGCCCGTCGGGGCCCTTGAGGAAACCGAAGAGGCGGCTGTCCTTATTGAGCGACTTGATGCCGTCGAAGAGCCCCGCGATCACGTTGTGTCCGCCGGGAGCCTGACCGCCGGAGAGGATCACGCCCACGTTCAGCGCCGGAAACGCCTTCTTCTCGCCGGCCGAGAAAGTCAATTCGGGACTGCCGAAGGTGCAGGGGAACAGCGCCTTCACCGCTTCGACGTCACCCGCCGCGGTGGTCGGGGCGCCCTCCTTGACGACCACCTGCGCGCCGTTGCGGAGCGCCGGAGGCAGCTTGGGCTGATAAGCGGAACGGGCCTGCTGAAGGGGAGAGATCCTTGCCATGATGAAACACCTCTATTTAAATATTTTTGGGTTGAAACGTCGAATCCATACCGTCAAAGCGCGCCTCGCGGAGCGTATATCTATAAAATAACCGTATTTCGCGCTTTTATCAAGTTGGACAAGCGTCCCCCGCGGCGGTATATTTGATTTTTGGAAACCGGAGAATCGTTTTTCATGGATCCACACGCAAACGGCATCGAGGGCTGGCCGGGACCGATGGAGGGCGTGGCGTCGGCGGAGTTCGTCCGCGCCGCGAACGCCCTCGGTGTCGCGCCGCGCTGGATGACGCCGTTCATCCGGCTCTCGACGGGGGTGCCGGGCAGAGGGAAACTCAAGTCGTTCCTCGCCCCGTTCCTGGAGGGAAAGGTCCCGGTCACGGCGCAGCTGATGGGGACGGATGCCGCGCTCCTCGCCCGCGCCACGGAACTTTGCCTCGAACTCGGCGTCGCCGGGATCGACCTCAACTTCGGCTGCCCGAGCCGCCGCGTCGTCAACGGCGGCGCGGGCGGCGGGATCCTCCGCGACCCGCGGCGCGCGGCGGAACTTCTCGCCGCCGTGGGGCGGGCGCTACCGGGAGTGCCGCTGAGCGTCAAGATGCGCACCGGCTGGCGGGATTTCGCCGAGTTCGACGGTCTCATGACCCGACTCCGCGATACCGGCGCGGCGCAAAAGTTCTTCGTCCACTACCGCACCGTCGCGGAACTCTACCGCGACGTGCCCGGTCGCGCCGAACGCTTCGACCGCATCGCCGCGCTCGCCGCCGGAACGCCGCTCATCCTCAACGGCGACATCGCCTCCGCCGCCGAGGCGCGTCGCCTCGCCGCCCGCACCGGCTGCGCCGGGGTGATGTGCGCCCGGACGTGGATGCGCGACCCGTTCCTGCTCCGCCGCATCGAAGGTGCGGAGGTCCCCGGGCCCGAGGCGGGACGGGAACTCTTCTACGCCGAACTGCTCCGCTCGGGAGTTGGCGGCGGCGCTCGCGTCGAACTCGCCAAACTGCTCTTCGGCGCCGACGATCCGCATTTTCTCGAACTCGTTCGGAAGTGACCTTGCATTTTGTCCCGCTTGCACTATATTACCATAAATACGGGCAAAAGCACAGGCAACACTCCTTGAAATAAAACAAAACCGTATAATATTCGAGAGGTTCGTCATGTTGGAGATCACCAGCCACCGCCAAGGGGCACTGCTAAATCACCACCACGGCACGGAGAGCGCCGACGGCCTGACCGTCCGCATCGAAGGGTGGAGCGATTCGATGCACCCCGTGACCGTCAACGGCGTCACCGCCCGCCGCAACGGTCGGGCGTTCTCCGCCGAAGTCACGCTCACGCGGAAGATCAACGTCGTCACCGCCGCCAGCCACACCAACTACGGCGACTTCACGCAGTCGATCGTGCTGGTCTGGGACAAACAATCCTTCCCGCGCTTCAACTTCTTCATCGACGACAACGTCTTCTTCCTGACCGACATCGCCAAGGAACGCCCCCGGCGGCTCTTCGACCACTTCTACCTCGCCGGGCTCAAAAAGATCCATGACGAATACGGCACCAAGTTCACGCTGAACTGCTTCTACCAGAACTGCCACCATCCGTTCGAGATCAAGGACTTCCCGGATGTCTACAAGTCGGAGTTCCTCGACAACTCCGACTGGCTGCGGCTCTCGTTCCACGCCCGGGGCGAATTTCCCGACCGCCCCTATCAGGACGCAAGTTACGAGGAAGTCGCGCGCGACTTCGACCTCGTCAAAGCCGAGATCGTCCGCTTCGCCGGCGAAGCGACCTTCATCCCGCCGGTCGTGATCCACTGGGCGATGCTCCGCCCCGCCGGGATCCGCGCCATGGCCGACCGCGGCGTGAAAATGCTGATGGGCGCGTTCAGCCACTACGCCCCCGTCGGTCCCAGCGCCGCCGACCGCGCCGCCGGAGCCAAAAACGGACAGATCGCCAGCGTGCAGCGCTCCGCCAGCGACAGCGGCGAGACCGATCTGCCCGTCTGCGACATCGGCTTCTTCCGCAACCTCGACGAAGCGATGTACATCAGCGACCACAACCAATACTACGACCCCGACTTCGGCATCTTCTTCGGACGCAGCGGCAACACCTGCAACCTCTGCCCGATCGACGTGCTCAAAGCGCGTTACGCCAAGATGTTCAAAGACGCCGAAAGTTCCGGCAACGAGACCTTCGGCGCGTTGAGCCACGAGCAGTACACCTTCCCCTATTACGGCAACTACCTGCCCGACCACTTCGAGCGCATCGCCTGCGCCTCGAAGCTGCTCGTCGATCACGGCTGCCGCCCGGTGTACTTCGCCGAGGGGCTCTTCGGCAATATGAGTTGGGAATAGAGAAACGAAACACCTCCAGCAAGATAAGGAAGTTTTATCATGTTCGAGATCACCAGCCTCCGCAACGGCGCCGTTCTGAACCACCACCACGGCGTCGAGGATGAACACGGGCTCACCGTCAAGGTCGAGGGCATCTGCGACCTGCCCTCGCACGTCTTCGTGAACGACGCTCCCGCCTTGCGCGACGGGCGGCGCTTCTTCACCGAGATCACGCTCCGTGAAAAGATCAACCCCATCACCGCCAAAGCGGTCACCGCGTTCGGGGAATACGAGCAGACGATCCAAGTGGTGTGGGACAAAAAGTCCTTCCGCCGCTGCAACTTCTACATCGACGACCACAGTTTCTTCTGGACCGACCTCTCCAAGGAGCGCCCCCGCCGCGCCTTCGATCACTTCTACCTCGCCGGACTCAAAAAGATCCACGAGAAGTACGGGCTCAAGATCGTGCTCAACTGTTTCTACCGCAACGACCACTTCGGCGGCGAGCTGAAAGATGTGCCCGACACCTGGAAACAGGAGTTCATCGACAACTCCGACTGGCTCCGGATGTCGTTCCACGCCTACTCCGAGTTCCCCGACCGCCCCTACGTCGACGCAAGTTACGAGGACTTCGCGCACGACTACGACCTCGTGAAAAGCGAGATCGTCCGCTTCGCCGGCGAAGAGACTTTCAGCGTGCCCAACGTGATCCACTGGGCGCAGGTCTCCCCCGGCAGCGCCAAGGCGCTGATCGACCGTGGGCTCACCGCCATCGCCACGACTTTCCGCCCCCGCTACATGGGCGGCCCCAGCCTCGCCGACCGCGCCGCCGGGACCAAGGACAACAACATCGGCAAAAGCCAGGACCACGCCGGAGCGCTCTCCCGCGAAGGCAGGGCGTCCGCGCTCGGCTTCGGCTTCGACGAGCACTTCAACGCCATCGAGGAGAACTCCTACCTCGGCAACCACCGCGTCTACTACAATCCGTACCTCGGCGTCTTCTTTTTCGCCGGTTGGACCTGCTGCAACCTCGTCCCGCTCGACCTGCTGCCGCAGCGCTTCGCCGCGGCGGACGCCGCCGCGCGGGCGGTCGGCGGCGAGGCGTTCAGCGCCGTGAGCCACGAGCAGTATGAATTCCCGTACTACCACAACTACCTGCCCGACGGCATGGCCCGCATCGAATGCGCCGTAAGGGTCATGGTCGAAAGCGGCTGCACCCCCGTATTCTTCTCGGAGGGGCTGCTCGGCAACCGGAGCTGGGATAAGTAAGGATCGGCCGATATGTTCGAGATCACCAATCTCCGACAGGGCGCGATACTGAACCACCACCACGGCGTCGAGGACGCGCACGGTCTCACCGTCAAGGTCGAGGGGCTATGCGACCTGCCCTCGCACCTCGTCGTGAACGGCGTTCCCGCCTTGCGCGACGGGCGGCGCTTCTTCGCGGAGATCACGCTCCGCGAAAAAATCAACACCATCACCGCCCGGGCGGTCACCGCGTTCGGGGAGTTCGAGCAGACGATCCAAGTGGTGTGGGATAAAAAATCCTTCCGCCGCTGCAACTTCTACATCGACGACCACAGTTTCTTCTGGACCGACCTCGCCAAGGAGCGCCCCCGGCGCGCCTTCGATCACTTCTACCTCGCGGGGCTCAAAAAGATCCACGAGAAATACGGCTGGAAGGTCACGCTCAACTGCTTCTACCGCAACGACCACTTCGGCGGAGAACTGAAAGACGTGCCCGACATTTGGAAACAGGAGTTCATCGACAACTCCGACTGGCTCCGGATGTCGTTCCACGCCTACTCCGAGTTTCCCGACCGCCCGTACGTCGACGCAAGTTACGAGGAGTTCGCGCGCGACTACGACCTCGTCAAGGCCGAGATCGTCCGCTTCGCCGGCGAAGCGACCTTCATCCCGCCGGTCGTGATCCACTGGGGCAACATCTCGCCCGGAGCCGCCAAAGCGCTGATCGACCGCGGCTGCCGGGTCTACAACACGATGATGCGCGCCCGCTACATGGGCGGCCCCAGCCTCGCCGACCGCGCCGCCGGGACCACGGTCAACAACATCGCCAAAAGTCAGGACGGCAACGACGCCCCGACCCGCGAGGGAGCCGCCGCCAAATTCGGCTTCGGCTTCGACGAACACTTCAACGCCATCGAGGAAAACTCGTTCCTCGCCAACCACCGCGCCTGCTACAACCCGTACCTCGGCGTGGTCTTCTACCGCGGATGCTGCTGCTGCAACCTCGTGCCGCTCGACCGGATCAAGGAGCGCTACGACAAAATATTCGCGGAGTCGGAACTTTCCGGCAACGATTTCTTCGCCGGCGCGAGCCACGAACAGTACACCTTCCCCTACTACCACAACTACATCCCCGACCACTTCGCGCGGATCGAACGCGCGGTACGATGTCTGGTCGAGGGCGGATGCACCCCCGTCTTCTTTTCGGAGGGCTTCATGGGAAATTCGAGTTGGGAACAATGAACAGGAGGCAATCAAAATGATCGAAATCACCAATCTCAGGCAGGGCGCGATACTGAATCACCACCACGGCGTCGAGGACGAACACGGCCTCACCGTCAAAGTCGAGGGGCTTTGCGAAGCGCCGGCGCAGGTCACCGTCAACGGCGAGCCCGCCCGCCGCGACGGACGGCGCTTCTTCGCCGAGGTCACGCTCCGCGAAAAGATCAACACCATCACCGCGAACGCGACGACCGCCTACGGGGAGTTCCGCCAGTCGATGAAAGTGGTGTGGGATAAAAAATCCTTCCGCCGCTGCAACTTCTACATCGACGACCACAGTTTCTTCTGGACCGACCTCGCCAAGGAGCGCCCCCGCCGCGCCTTCGACCACTTCTACCTCGCCGGACTCAAAAAGATCCACGAGAAATACGGCTTCAAGGTCACGCTCAACTGCTTCTACCGCAACGACCACTTCGGCGGCGAGATGAAAGACGTGCCCGACACCTGGAAACAGGAGTTCATCGACAACTCCGACTGGCTCAAGATGTCGGTCCACTCGCTGGCGGAGTTCCCCGACCGGCCCTACGTCGACTCCAACTACGAGGACTTCACCCGCGAGTATGACATGATCCGCGACGAGATCGTCCGCTTCGCCGGGGAGTCCACATTCATCGCGCCGGTGGTGCTGCATTGGGGCAACATCTCCCCCGCCGTCGCGCAGGCGCTCCGCGAACGCGGCTGCAAGGCCTACGCCTCGATGTTCCGCGCCCACTACATGGGCGGGCCCAGCCTCGCCGACCGTCTCAAGGGCGCGCAGGCGGGCAACATCGCCAAGTGTCAGGCGAAGTGCCTCTCCGCCCCCGCGCCGGTGATGGAGTTCGGGCTGGACGAACACTTCAACGCCATCGAGGAAAAATCCTACCTCAACAACCACCGCGCCTACTACAATCCGTACCTCGACGTCGTCTTCTACTGGGGGTACTGCTGCTGCAACCTCGTGCCGATCGACCAGATACCGGGACGCTTCGCCGAGGCATTCAAGGCGGCGGAAAGTTCCGGCAACGAACTCTTCAGCGGCGCGAGCCACGAACAGTACACCTTCCCCTACTACCACAACTACATCCCCGACCACATGCAGCGCATCGAATGCGCGGCGAAGTGTCTGGTCGAGGGCGGCTGCACCCCGGTCTTCTACTCCGAGGGCTTCATGGGGAATCCGAGCTGGGGCAAGTGATCCCCGAAACCGCCAAATAAAAACTCCGGGAGCGGCGCGCCGTTCCCGGAGTTTTTTGCATTTGAAGCGTGCCCGAAGCGGCTACTTGCGCTCCGCGGCGGGCGCCTGCGCCTTGAACGCCGCCGCCACGGTCTGCACCAGACTGGCGACGTTGCTCAGATCGGCGGGCAGGATCATCGTGTTGTTCGCCTTGGCGAGTTTGCCGAACTCGGCGATGTACTGCTCCGCCAGCCGCAGGTTCATCGCGTCCCGACCGCCGGCCGTTTCGGCGATCGCGGAGGCGATGTCGCGCAGTCCCTCGGCGGTCGCCTGCGCGACCAGCCGAATCTCCTCGGCGCGCCCGGAGGACCCGCACTTTCTGAAAATCGCCGACAATTAGAAGCCGACCTTTACTTCCCGCCATTGCAGGTTTTGAGGGCCTCGGCATAGTCCGATTGACTGATGTTTTTCCACTCGCCGCTGACCTTCATGAAGAACGCGAATTTCAAACGGGTCTTGTCTCCGATCTTCCAAACGACGGTCACCACTGCCAGATCGCCGTCGATCTTCTCATCTTTGATTTCACAAGTGAAATCGGCGCACTTGGCTTGGATTTTGGCCAATTTAGCTTTGGCCTCAGCATCGCCTGCGGCGGCGGATTTTTGCAGATACGCCATGTTTCTGGCCGCCATCCGCAAAAATTCCTTCTGTTCGCCGTGCGACAGCTCCATCGCGATCGCGTAGTCGTAATCCTTGAAGGCGGCTTTCATGACCTTCTTCAAGACCTCGGACGGCGAGTCGTTTTTTCCGTCCGCGAATGCAAGCACAGGCGCCAGCAGCAGCGCGGTGAGCAATATGCGGAATTTCATGATCCCGATTCTCCTACTTTTGCGCGGCGGGCTCCTGCGCCTTGAACGCCGCCGCCGCGGTCTGCACCAGACTGGCGACGTTGCTCAGATCGGCGGGCAGGATCATCGTGTTGTTCGTCTTGGCGAGTTTGCCGAACTCGGCGATGTACTGCTCCGCCAGCCGCAGGTTCATCGCGTCCCGGCCGCCGGCCGTTTCGGCGATCGCGGAGGCGATGTCGCGCAGTCCCTCGGCGGTCGCCTGCGCGACCAGCCGGATCTCCTCGGCGCGCCCGGAGGCCTCGTTGATGCGCTTTTGGCGCTCGCCCTCCGAGAGTTCGATCGCCTCCTGCTTGATGCCCTCGGCGCGGTTGATGCGCGCCTGCCGTTCACCCTCGGACTCGGCGATGCTGGCGCGTTTTTCCCGTTCCGCCTTCATCTGCTTCTCCATCGCGTCGAGCACCGAAGCCGGGGGCTTGATGGTCTTGATCTCGTAGCGCGTGACCTTGACGCCCCACGGATCGGAGGCCTTGTCCACTTCGGAGCAGATCGCGGTGTTGATCGCGGTGCGCTCCTCGAAGGTGCGGTCGAGTTCCAGTTTGCCCACCTCGGAGCGCAGCGTGGTCTGCGCCAGCTGCGAACACGCGAACAGATAGTCGTAGATGCCGTAGGACGCCTTCACGGGATCGATCACCTGCAAATACAAAAGTCCGTCCACCTCGACGATGATGTTGTCCCGCGTCACGCACTGCTGCGGCGGCACGTCGATCGCGATCTCCTTGAGGTCGCGGCGGTAGGCGACCCGGTCGATGAACGGGAACAGAATGTGCATTCCCGCTCCCAGCGTTTCGCGGTAACGGCCCAGCCGCTCCACCAGAAACGCCTGCTTCTGCGGCACGATGCGGATGCTCTTACCGATGACGACGAGCACCAGTATCAATATGACGATGACGAAGAAAAACGGTACCGGCATGATAAAAACTCCTTTATGTTCCGGTTGGTTGACGTTTATTCGAGATACAAGGTGAGATTTTTGCGGCTTTTGATCTTCGCGCGCTCCCCGACGGCGATGGCGCGATCGGCGCGGGCGGTCCACTGCGAGCCGCGAAATTCGACCCGGCCGGGCACGCCGGGAGCGACCGCCTCGACGACCACGGCTTCGGCACCGGCGATGTCGTCGTTTTCGATGTCCGAGCGATCGACCTTGACCGTTCCGCGGAACACCCGCGGCAGGAAGCGGCGGCAGAAGACGAGAAACACCACGCTCAGGAAACTGAAGAGCAGCAGCGACATCGTCAGCGTCATATCGGGCAGCAGCCACACCACGGCGCCGGTCAGAAGCGCCCCCACGCCGAAGAAGCAGATGAAAACGCCCGGCACCACGAACTCCGCCATGATCAAGATGATCCCGGCGATGAACCACCACCAGTAAGCCGCCATGTCCATATCCAAGAACTCCAATATATCGTTTTGCCGATATAATACCACGGGGCGGCGCATTTTGCAAGCGAAGCGGCGAAAATTCGTTTTTTTCCGCAGCGAAACAGTTGAAAAGCGGCATCTTGCACCATATATTAGCCGCGTGTTTTCCCTGTTCGATCAAACCGATTCAAACATGGAGTGACCAGAGATGGAAAATCCCGAACGTCCGCGCCTCCTCAGCCTCGAAAAGATCAGAAACTCGCTCACGCTGAAGTTGATACTGCTCGGGTTCGTCTTCCTCGTGCTGCTGATCCCCCTCGCCATGACCGGCCACCAGCGCTCCGTCCGCGCCCGCCGCGCCGCCGAGGCCGAAACCGAGGTCAGCGCCAAGTGGGGCGGCCGCCAGACCGTGACCGCGCCGGTGATGTACATCCGGCTCATCCGCATGCTCGAGAGCAAAAACGGTCCGACCGAAAAACGCGGCTGCCTCTGCGTGCTGCCGGAAAAACTCGACATCACGGGCACGCTCGTGCCGGAACTGCGTTACCGCGGGATCTACCCGGTACTGCTCTACCGCGCCCGGATCTCCTTCACGGGCGTATTCGCCGCGCCGCCGCTCGAACGCGCGTTCAAGGAGGGGTGGAAACTCGCTCCGGAGCCGCCGACGCTCCAGTTCGGATTGTCCGACATCAAGGGGATCACGGGGTTCCGCTTCAACTTCGGCAGCCGCGACCTGAAATTCGTCCCCGGCAGCGCCCTCTTCAGACACGGCGTCCACTGTGAAATTCCGCCGTTCGCCGCCGGAGCCGCCGCTCCGGTCAACCTCGGCATACCGCCGTTCGCCGCCGGAGCCGCCGCTCCGGTCAATTTCGGCGGGCAACTCGAACTCAACGGCTGCCGCGAACTTCTGTTCCAGCCCGTCGGAGAAAACTTCACGCTGAAAGTCGACTCCGTCTGGCCGCATCCGAGTTTCACCGGCGGCTTCCTGCCCGTCACCCGCACCGTCACGGAAAAGGGCTTCCGCGCCGAGTGGAAGATCAACGAAGTCAACCGCACCTACCCGCAGTTCTGGTTCGGCAACGACCACTCGTTCGACCGCGGCAACGAAGTGGGCGTGGCGCTGGTGCAGACGACCAACGCCTACCGCCGGATCGAACGGGTCGGCGACTATGCGGTGCTGATCATCGTGATCGTGCTCGCCGCCTTCCTCGTCGGTGAAAAGGCGGCGAAAATCTGGATCCACCCGCTGCAGTACCTCTTCGCGGGGCTGTCGCTCGTGATGTTCTATCTGCTGCTGCTGGCGCTCAGCGAGCACATCGGCTTCGGGCTGGGGTATCTCGCGAGCGCGGCGGCGGTGACAGCGCTCTGCACCGGATACGCGCTGGCGATCTTCGGCGGGCGTAAAGTTCCGGCGCTGCTCCTCGGCGGCGTGGTCGCGCTGGCTTACGCGCTCATCTACCTGCTCGTCCGCATGGAGGACTACGCGCTCCTCGCGGGCAGCGCGGTGCTGCTCGTCCTGCTGGCGCTGGTCATGAAATTCACCGGGCACATGAACCGGAAAAGCGAGTAGTCCGCGACGCCGACAAACGAAACGCTCCGGGGCGCGAGAGGCGTCCCGGAGCGTTTTTCGTTCGGAGCGGCGGTCGGGATCACCGCAAAAGTTTTTCGACCGCCGCCAATTTGACCGCGAGGCAGAAGAGTTCCATCGCCTGCGCCAGTTCCGCTACCGCCGGATACGACGGCGCGATCCGCAGGTTCCGATCCTCGGGATCGCGGTGCAATGGGTACGTCGCCCCGGCGGGAGTGAGTTTGACCCCCGCCGCCGCCGCCAGTTCGACCACGCGCTTCGCACATCCGGGGTAGACGTCCACCGCGACGAAGTAGCCGCCGCGCGGCTTTTCCCACGTCGCCAGCCCGGTGCCGGCAAGTTCGCGCTCCAGCGTCGAGAGCACCGTGTCGAACTTGGGGCGCAGGAACTCCGCCATCTTCTCCATATGCCGCATGGTCGTCGGCTTGTCCTTCAGGAAGCGGATCGTCCGCAGCTGGTTCAGTTTGTCGTAGCTGATCGTCTGGATCCCGAGGCGCTTCACGATCTCGGCGTGCTCGCCGTACCCGGTGGCGAAGATCGACACGCCGCCCCCCGGGAAGGTGATCTTGCTCGTCGAGAAGAAGTAGTACGCCCGCTCCGGGTTGCCGCCCTCCCCGCAGGCGCGGAAGATGTCGTAGAGCGGCGTTTCGCCGTAGAGGTGGTGGACGCCGTAGGCGTTGTCCCAAAAGATCTTGAAGTCCGGGGCGCCGCATTTCATTTTGCCGAGGCGCTTCACCGTGTCGTCGCTGTAGCAGATCCCCTGCGGGTTCGAGTACAAGGGGACGCACCAGATCCCCTTGACCAGCGGATCGGCGACGAGGCGCTCGACCTCGTCCATATCCGGCCCGGCGGAGGTCATGCGGACCGGGATCAATTCGAAGCCGAGTTCCTCGGTGATCGCGAAGTGGCGGTCGTATCCGGGGCTGGGGCAGAGGAACTTGACCCGGGGGAAACTCCGCCACGGAGCGTGACCGCCCACACCGAAGACGTAGAGGCGCATCATCATGTCGTACATGAGGTTCAAACTGGCGTTGCCGCCGACGATGATGCGCTTGGGGTCGATACCGAGGAGTTCGCCGAAGTAGCGTTTCGCCTCGGGCAACCCCTCCAGCGCGCCGTAGTTGCGGGCGTCGGTGCCGTCCTCGGCGCGGACGGGACCGAACGGGGCGTCCAGCGCCGCGCCGCAGACGTCCAACTGGTCGGGACCGGGTTTGCCGCGCGACATATCGAGTTTCAGGCCCCGCTGTTGAAAGTCCTTGTAAGCGGCATCGAGCCGCTCCTTCAAAGCGACCATGTCGTTCCGGGCGAGGTCACAGATGCGCATATTCATTGCAACCGTCAAATCCTTGCTATGGGAGTTGTTTGAAAATCAAGCGCTTAATATAACATGCGCCGGGATTTTTTCAAGTTGGGGCGCCTTGATTTTTATCGGATTCCATGATATGTTAGACGATCCTGAAGCAAGTTTATTTTACCATACCGGAAAAAACGATGTCCCAGATACCTTATAATCAGGAAGTGAAGCGCAAACTCGTACACCTGAGTTCGCTGTGGATGGCGGCGGCCCTGCTGCTGCTGCCGCGGACGTTCTGCGTGATCCTCTTCGGCACGATGACGGTGCTGACCGTACTTCTGGAGTACGCCCACTACCGCCGGATCCCGGGGTTGTGGCAGTGCTACGACTTCTTCTTCGGGCGGATGCTGCGCGACTACGGCGACGACCGATTTCACCTGAGCGGCGGCGCTCCGGTGCTGGCGGCGGCGGGCGTTTCGGCGCTCTGCTTCGCGTCGCCGTACTCGGCGCTGGCGATGGCGACGATGCTGCTGGGCGACACGGCGGCGGCGCTGATCGGGCGGCGCTTCGGCCGGCACCGCTTCGCCAACGGCAAATCGCTGGAGGGACTGCTGGCGTTCCTCGCGGTCGGAGTGCTGGTGGTGCTGGGCGGCTGGGCGGCGTACCGCTATCCGGCGCCGGTGTTCGCCGGAGGTCTGGCGGGAGTGGCGGCCGCGGCGCTGCTGGAACTCTTCAACCGCGAACTGCACTTGGACGACAACTTCACGATCCCGCTGGCGGTCGGCTGCGGCTACCTGCTCGGCGCGCTCGTCGGCTGATGGCGCCGCGCAGCGGAGTGCGCGCCCCGGTCAAAACGTAGATCATCCGCGGGTCGGCGCTCCGCAGCGCCTTGGCCGCCGCGACGAGGGTGCTGCCGGTGGTGAAGATGTCGTCGATGAGGATGATATCCTTGCCGCGCACCTGTTCGGGATCCCGGACCGCGAAGCGCAGGCGGTTTTTCAGCCGCCGCGCCCGGGTCAGCCCCGCCTGCTTGCTGCCGCCGGGGAGTTTCACCAGCACGTTGCGGCAGGGGATGTCCAACTCCGCGCCGACGCAATCGCCGAAGAGTTCGCACTGGTTGTACTGCCGCTTCCAGCGCCGCAGCAGCCGCAGCGGCACCGGGACCAGCAGGTCGGCGTGCCATTTGAGTTTCCGGATCTTTTGCGCCGCCAGCCAACCCAGCGGACGCGCCAGTTCCGGCGCCATCCCGGATTTGAAGGTCTTCATGTAAAGCGCGCCCAGTCTGCGGTACTCGAAGACCGTCGCCGCGTCCTGCCACAGGCGTTCCCCGGAACTCATGCAGCCGCGGCACATCGCCAGTATTCCGTCGGGCAGACCGCCGCAGCCGGGGCAATGCGGGGCGTCAAGCGGGATCAGCGGCAGTTGTTCCAGACAGTCGGGACACAACAGCCCGCACTCGTCGCCGTAAAGTTCGCCGCAGAGGGGACAGGGACACACGCCCAGAAACACGAAAACCGGGCGCAGCCACATCTCGAGCGTGTGAAACCACCACATCGCCGCACTCCCTCCGCCGGGCGGTCAGAACTTGAATACCGCGCCGATCTTTTTGCCCAGCACCGCACTCGCCACCCCCAGCGTCGCCGCCAGAAACAGCATCGCCCAGACACCGAACGCACAGGCGATACCGGGGCCGGAGCCGAGGATCTGCGCCAGTTCGTAGAGCGACTTGGTGATCGGATAGAATTCGCTCTTCTGGGCGAGGATCAGCGAGTCGGAGACCTCCAGCATCGAGAAACTGAACGCGAACAATCCGCCGACCAGCATGTTGGCGACGATCAGCGGCAGCGTGATCTTCGCCAGCACTTTGAGCGGCGCAGCGCCGAAGTTGCGCGCGGCGTTCTCCAACTCCTCGGGTGTTTGTTCCAGACCGGCGCTGACGCTCCGCACCACATAGGGGATGCGGCGCACCGCGTACGCCACGCCCAGCAGCCACAGCGGATTCTCGACCGGATGGAAGAAACTCCGCGCCCACGGATAGCGCGACATCCCGAGGTAGCCGAACGCGACCACCATCCCCGGCACCGCCAGCGGCAGCATCGCCAGCAGATCGGCGACGCCGGAAAAGCGCAGTTTCCACCGCACCGACGCGAGCGAGGTCACGACGCCGATCACCACCGCCAGCGCCATCGCCAGCAGCGAGTAGCGCAAACTGTTGTTGATCGAGGGCAGCACCAGCGGATTCGAGAGCGCGTTGGAGAAGTTGTCCAGCGTGAACTCCCGCGGCAGCAGCGTGTCGTGGTAGCGGCGGAAGAACGCGCACAGCACGAGCGCAAGATGCGGCGACGCCGCCAGCAGCGACACACCGAGGAACGCCGCCCCCGGCAGGAACCGGCGCCACGATTTGAGTTTGCGGGCGCTGCTGCCCATTCCCGCCTTGGGCATGGTGGCGACGGTGTGACGCCCGAGAGCGAGTTTGGCGCCCAAGTACAGCAGCGCCGAAAAGCCCAGCATGATCACGACCAGCGTGTACGGCAGCGGATTGGTCTCCAGTTCGGTGAGTCCGTTGAAGATCTGCACCGCCGTCGTGCGGGTGTAGCCGAACATCAGCGGGGTGCCGAGTTCGGTGAAACTCCAGACCAGCACCAGACTCGCCCCCGCGAGGATACCCGGTCGGATCAGCGGCAGCTTGATCCGGAAGAAGCGCGTCAGTTTGGAACTGCCCAGATTGGCCGCCGCCTCGTCGAGCGAGGGGTCGAGGTTGCCGAGCGCGGTCACGACGTTCAGGTAGAAGATCGGATACAGATGGAGCGCCTCGATCAGACAGACGCTCCAGAAGCAGCCGCTGCCGCCGAGGAAGTCCACCCGTTCCAGACCGCACCGCACCAGCAGCGCGTTGAGCACCCCGAAGTGGCCGAGGATCCGCCGGAACCCCAGCGCGCCGACGAACGGCGGCAGGATCATCGGCAGCATCATCAGAAGGTTGCACCACGATTTGCCGGGGAATTCGTAGCGGTCGTAGATCACCGCCAGCCCGACCGAGATGACGAAGACCATCGCGGTCGTGACGAGCGCGATGGCGAGGCTGTTGACGAGTCCCTGCCGATAGACGGCGTTGCGGAATACTTCGACGAATAGCGCCCGGTCGCAGCCGGTCTCGACCACGTTGCCGATCGGCAGCAGCAGGAAGACCGTGATGAAGGCGACCAGCAGCACGAGCAGCGTATATTGTATCAGACGACGGATCAGCATGATCTATTTACCCTCCCGCGCCAGTCTGGCGGCTTCGATGTAGTGCCGCCGGGAAAAATCGCTCCACTTCCGGACCACGGCGGCGACATCGGCGCTGGTGCGTCCTTCGGTGATCCGCAGCGCCGCGACGGCGGCGGCGGCCTCGGCGTAACTGAACGGCAGTTGCTCGAATTCGCGCATCGCCTGCGGGACCCGTTCCGGGCCGCCCGCCTCGCAGATCGCGCGCCACGCCGCCACGAGTTCGACGTGCGGATCGATGGCGATGCACTTGAAGAGCACCCGCAGCAGATTGAAGTAGCGCCCGGTCCATTGCGGGTGATACACGAAGTCCGCGCCCGACTTGTAGGGATCGTAATCCGGCACGAAACGGCAGGCGCGGTACTCGGGACCGTAGAGGTCGCGCCGCACCGGCGGGCGGTTCAAGGCGTTGACGACCGGCCCCCCCGGCATGCCGACCTTGAAGCAATGGAGTTTCTGCCCCTCCTTGGAGAGCAGGAAGTCGATGAACTCCTGCGCCGCCGCGCGGTGCGGCGCGCCGCGCAGCATCTGCACCGGATCGGCGCTGACCGCCGTACCGCCCCGCGGCGTCACATAGAAGCAGCGCGCCCGACCGCCAAAGACCCGGGCGCTCCAGAATTGTTCGCTGATGCCGTAGGTGTCGATCGCCATGCCGACGGCGGCGTCGCCGTCGCCGACGTCGCGCACGACCTTCGCCGCCGAATCCGAAATGTTGCGGGCGTTGGCGAAGATCCGCTTGATGAGACTCAAGCCGGGACCCCACCCCGCCTCGGGCGAACCCGCGTCGCTCATCGCCTGCTGGAGCACGATCTCGAAGCACTTGTTGGCGGAACCGGACTTGGTCGGATCCGCCACCGCCAGCGTGTTGAAGAAGCGCGGCGCGCCGAGATCCGCCCACGTCTCCGGAGGACGCCGGTCGCGCATTTCGCGCAGCCGGTCGGCGTTGTAGCAGATGCCGAAGGTCGACAGCACCACGCCGTAGTAGCGGCCGCGGTCGTCGTACAGCGAGTCGCCGCCGAAACGGTGCGGGATCACATTCTCCGCAAAGTATTCGGGGTGCCGCTCCCTGACCTTGCCGTCCACGGCGAAGCCCTGCGCCGCGTGGCGCGAGTGGTCGAAGGTGCCGCCGCCGGCGAGCAGGTCGATGCCGATGCCGATCTCGGAGGCGAGAAACTCCCGCCGCGCCATCCGCTGCAGCGGCGGCACGCGCGGATCGTCGGGCGAGATGCGCGGATTGGCGAAGGCGTTGGCGATGTCGCGGCTCCATTGACCGGGGTGGCGCGCCTCCCAGTAGTTGCGGAACTCCGACTCGAAGCGGGCGGCGATGTAGCGCACGATGTCGCTGGTCCCGCCGAGGTTGCGGAAGTCGAGTTCGATGCGCCGCCCGTGCTTGCGGTAGTAGTAGTTGCCGAACGCGCGGGCGTATTCGTCGCGGATCGCCTTGTTGTGCGCCGACACGATCACGAGTTTATCCGCCGGAGTGTCGGAGCGTCCGGGCTCTTTCGGCCGCAGCGCGAACGGCAGCGCCAGCAGCCCCGCCCACACGACGAGTGCGAACACGAGCTGCTTATTCATTTGACTCTTCCCGCGGCAGGATCATGAAGAACCCCGGCTCGAACTCCAGCTGGCAGGTCTCGCCGATCCGCCGCGCGGGGGGCGCGCCTTCGCGCACCACCAGATGCACGCCGGCAACGTCGAAGTCCCACTCGCAGCTTTCGCCGAGGAACGTGCGCCCGGTAAGCACCCCCGCGATCCCCGCCGCTCCCGGAGCGGCGAAGCGGATGCGCTCCGGACGGATCGCGCCGACCGCCGGCCCCGGAGCGGTCTTCGTCCCGGCGGCGGGGAACTCGCCCACCGCCGAGCGGAAAACGCCGTCGCTCCCCAGTTCCCCCGGGATGAAGTTCACGTCGCCCAGGAACTTGGCGGTGAAGCAGTCGCCCGGATGGTTGTAGACCTCCTCCGGAGTGCCGAGGCGCCGGATCACCCCGCGGTGCATCACCGCGATCCGATCCGCCATGCTCAGCGCCTCCTGCCGGTCGTGGGTAACGTAGAGCGCGGTGAGGTTGCGCGCCTTGCAGATCGCCTTGATCTTGCCGCGCATCGCGTCGCGCAGCCGCGCGTCGAGGTTGGACAAGGGCTCGTCCAGCAGCAGCAGCCGCGGCTCCGCCGCCAGCGCCCGCGCCAGCGCCACCCGCTGCTGCTGACCGCCCGAGAGCGAAGGCGGCTTGCGCTGGGCAAACTCCGCCATCTCGACCGTCTTGAGCGCCTGTTCGACCGTCTCCCGGATCCGCCGCTTCGGATACCCCAAGTTGCGCGGAGCGAAGGCGACGTTTTCGAAGACGCTCAGATGCGGCCACAGCGCGTAGTTCTGAAAGACCATCGCCGTACGCCGCTTTTCCGGCGGTTGGGCGAGGATGTCCTCCCCGTCGAAACGCACCGTGCCCGCGTCCGCCTCGACCAGACCGGCGAGGATCCGCAGCAGCGTCGACTTGCCGCACCCCGACGGCCCCAAAAGAAAGAACAGTTCCCCGGCGTGGATGTCCAGATCCACCCCCTTCAGGATCGGCGCTTCGGTGTAGCGCTTGGAAACACCGCGGATTTCAACTTCCGTCATTTGTCAACTTTCCTGTGGTTGAAAAAAAGACGGCGTCACAAGCCGCCGTCCAGATATTTCATCTTCGCGGGAGAACGCAGCGTCTCCAGCACCTTCTTCTCAAGCTGGCGCACCCGCTCGCGCGTGAGGTTCATCCGGGCGCTGATCTCCGACAGCGCCAGCCGCGGCTGGTCGAAGAGTCCGAAGCGCAGAATGATGATCTGCCGCTCCCGCTCCGGCAGCATCCCCAGCACCTCGTAAAGTTTGCCGTACAGCACCCGCCGCTCGTAGTCGCGCATCGGATTGCTGCTCTCGTCGTCGGCGATGATCGACTCCAAGGCGTTTTCGTCCTCGCCGCTGCCGAGCGGAGACTGCAGACTGATCGTCTGGCAGCTCATCTTCTTGATCGCACTGACCCGCGGCACCGGCAGTTCGAGCATCGCCGCCAGTTCGGAAATCTCCGGCTCGCGCCCGTGAAGCTGCAGAAACCGCTGCTCGGCACGGTTCATCGCGCTGATCGAATTTATCATGTGCGCCGGCAGCCGGATGATCCGCACCTGCTCGGCGGTCGCCCGCGCGACCCCGTGGTGGATCCACCAGCTCGCGTAGGTGCTGAAACGGTGACCCAATTTGAAGTCGAAACGCTCCAGCGCCCGGAGCAGCCCCAAGTTCCCCTCCTGGATCAGATCGTCGAAGGGCAGCCCCCGGTTGCGGTAGCGCTGGGCGATGCTGATCACCAGCCGCAGATTGCTCTCGATCATCCGCTGACGCAGCGCGATCAGACGCTCGTGCGCGGAAACGAGTTCGCCGACGGCACCCGCTATCTCGGCGAGCGGCATCGCAAACCGCTCTTCGACCAGTTCCCCCGCCGCCCCGGGATTCTCCGCGCCGAACGTCGGGCGCGACGTTCGCCCGTTCCAGCCGGGCGCCACCAGTTTGGCGTACTCGACCGCGACGTTGAAGTACTCCTCCAGCAGTTCGGCGTTCACCGCGAAGCGCATCAGCACCTCGCGCAGACGCTCCCTGACTCCGCAGGAGGCCGCGCGGATGTCCCGCCGGATCTCGCCCAGCAGCGCATCGATCTCCTCCCGCCACCGGCGCAGCTCCTCCAGCGTGGCGGGCGAACTCTTCACGTCGCTCTCCGGCAGCGACGACGGCATGAAGTAATCGCCCGGCGACGCCTCGAACTCCAAGACGCCCCCGATCAGCCGCGACACTTCGCCCGCGACAAAACCGAACCGGAACAGTATCCCCCGCAACACGTCGGTCGCCTCGGAGATCGCTCCCCACAGTTCGTTCTGCTCCGCCACCGACAGCGGCGGCAGCGTGCCGACCTTGCGCAGATACGCGGAAAGCGCGTCCGGCGACGCCGCGCTGCCACCCGCCGCGGGAAGATCCGACCTGCTGTACTGAGCACACATATCCGCTGCACCGCCACCCCGGGGGGAATAAACCGCTCCGCTTCCGGACATCCCGCCTCCCCCCCAAATATATATGGAAACACGGATGCCCCGTCAAAACATACATCAACTGCCGCGATTTTTCCACTTTTCACCGCCGTTGCCGCGTTTTTTTGAAAAAATTAACGCCCCGCACTTGAAAAAAACACCGGATGGTGGTATTTTTTGAAACAGTAAAACGCGACGGTTGCGATTGCAAATGGCGCGGGGGAGTAGCTCAACTGGTTAGAGTGCCACCCTGTCACGGTGGATGTTGCGGGTTCGAGTCCCGTCTCTCTCGCCATTTTTTTTGCCTTTTTTCCGGGATTTGGCAGTTTTTTCACAGCGCTGTGCGCTGTTTCACGCCTTTTTCGATTACGGGTCGCCGCTCTGCGGCACCCGTAACGAAAAACGGCTGCTCCGCTGCGCGGAGAATTACCGATCGACCAAAAATAACCGTTCTGTCGGACAAGTCGGACAGGTCGGACCCGCCTTCGCCAAGGCTGCGGCGGGCAAGCAACGTGGCTGGAGCCCGCGCACCGACGCTTGACACACGCTGACGCGGGAAACGGCGTAAGCGGTAAAACCGGCCGCGAATTGGCGCGGGGGGGCACGCTGACGCGACTGCAAGCCGCCGTTGCGCGAATGAGCGAATAGGACCTATAGGACATATAAGACACATAGGACGGGCGTGGCTGGAGCCCGCGCACTGATGCTGGCCACACGCTGACGCGGGAAACCACCGCTTGCGGTAATTCAACCTGCAAACCAATGTTTGTACTGTTCCCCGCCCGGCCGGAGGCGGGCGGCTGATCCCGCTTATACTCGCCGCAGCACTTATTTTGCCGCCGCCCCCCAACTCCGCAAACACCAGCGTGCGACTGCCCACAACGTACACCCCGACGGGGTGGCGAACGTTGGGCAACGGGTAACGTGACCCATAGCAAAGACCCGATCCTTGATTCGCCAGAAAAGGCGGGTCAAGGTCGAGGGATTTGCGGTGGTCGAGGCGACGCCCGATCGCGGCGGGATTCCAGTCACCTCCGCCGACAGAGGGGGACGCTTCCCGGCGTTGCCGACAGGCAAAAGCCCGGGAACGTCAACCCCTTTCCGCGTCAGCCAATTAAAGTAGCGGAAAAATGCGTCAGCATTTTTCTCGAGGTGCAGGGTCCGCGACCCTGCCGAGGGGTGTGGGGGCGAGGAGCCCCCACATCTCCCAGCCACTAACGCCCGCTTATTTTGCCTGCCCCACCTCCGGCGGGGCGGGTGGTAGTTGGTTTATAGAGAATATTAGTAAGGCAGACGTCGGGCGTGGGGGCGAGCAGCCCCCACCTCTCCCAACTCCGCCAACGCTTATATTGCCTGCCCCGCCTGCGGGCGGCGGATTTTTCATGGATTTGCTCCACGTTCGATTTGCAATCGCTGCCGCGGCACGTTACAGTAAGTGGGTTGACATGACAAACCCACAACTACAAGGAAGATTCACCATGTCCGGTAAAAAACTTTCCGCCACCGGGACCGGCGACTCGCTTTTCGTCGCCCCGTTTCCGCCCGAATACGCTCCCATGCTCGACAAGGTAGCGGCCTTCATCGGAGCCTGCGACGTGCGTCTGACCAACCTCGAAACGAACCTCTCCGACTTCGAGTTCAGCGGCAACGCCTACCCCGGCGGCACTTGGCTGAACACCCGGCGGAAGTACCTCGACGATCTCGTCCGCTTCGGTTTCAACTTCTACGGGAACGCCAACAACCACGCGATGGACTACTCGCACCCGGGTCTGCTCTCGACCATCGCCGAGCTGGAGGCGCGCGGTCTCGCCCACGCCGGCACCGGGCGCAGTCTGGAAGAGGCGGCGGCTCCGGCGGTGCTGACCTCTCCGAGCGGCGTGACCGCCGCCGTTTTCGCCGTGGACGCCTCGATGCACGACGCTTCGCGCGCCGGGCGTGCGACCAAACTGCTGCCGGCGCGTCCGGGGGTGAACTATCTGCGTCACAACACCGTCAACAAGGTCACGCCCGAAGAGTTGGAGCAGCTGCGCGCCATCGCCAAGCACACGCACATCAACTATACGCGCGAGCAGTCGATCGCCACCGGCTACCTGACTCCGGACAAACCGGGCGTGTTCCACCTCGGCGATCAGGTCTACTCGACCGATCCCGGAGCCGCCGAGACCAGCTGCAACGCTGCGGATAAAAAGCGCCTCATCGCCGCGATCGCCGATGCGAAGAGCCGTTATGATCACGTTTTCGTGATGATCCACTGCCACGCCAGCGACAACCGCCGCGTGGAGAATCCGCCGGAGTTCTACCGGGAGTTCGCGCACGCCGCCATCGACGCGGGAGTTTCCGCGATCTTCGGCGGCGGCTGTCACCGTCTGCGCGGGATCGAGATCTACAAGGGCGCGCCGATCTTCTACTCGCTCGGCGACTTCATCTATCAGGGTCCGCGCGTGGAGATCCTGCCCGCCGACTTCATGGAAAAGTACGACGTCGACATCTTCGCATCCGCGAAGGAGGCGTTGTGGGCGCGGTCGCGCGGCGACCAAGTGGGGCTGCACTGCAACAAACTTAACTACCAGACGGTGCTGCCGCGTCTGGAGTACGAGGATGGCGTCATGACCGGCTTCAAGCTGCTGCCGGTGTATCTGAACTTCGACCGCCGGGACGACGTGAACGGTCTGCCCATGGCGGCGGAGGGCAAGGAGGCGGAGGAGATCCTCTCCGTCCTCGACGGCCTGAGCGCGCCCTTCGGCACCCGGCTCAAAATGGAAAAAGGCTTCCTCGTCCTCGCCTGAGGAGGGGAAGCCTCACGGTTTTGAATTCTTACTTCGCCGCTTCGACGCGCCCGTCGGCGTAGAGCACGAGGTTATGCGTCGCGCAGCGCGCCACGGGCAGGTTCCGGTCGCCGCCGCGCACCTTGCCCGCGATCAGATACTCGAACTTGTCGCCGCCGGGGCAGCGCAGCACGTTCTCCGGGCAGCCGGATCCGACGAGCGCCGCCGGCGCTTCGGGCAGCCAGTCGTTGTGGTCGTTGGCGTAGATCAGGACGAAGACCCCCGCCTGTTTGAGGTTGTTGGCGCAGTCGAGGGCGCTGCCGCGTTCCAACGAACGCCCCGGGATCGTCCGGGCGGCGGCTTTCGCCGGTGCGGGAGCGGCTTTCGCCGGTGCCGGCGCCGGATCGCCGCACCCCGCCAGCCACAGAACACCACCGAGCCACCACACCGGGATCGACCGCGAAACGAGTTTCATTTTTCTTCCCCCGTTTATTTTACCGCGGGACCGCTTTTTTGACGGGGATCACCGACACCCCGTCGGGCAGCACCGCCACTTTCGCGTCTTTGCCGCAGAGCGCGAACGCCCGGGCGAGCGCGTCGGCGGGCGACGACGCGGGCGTGACCATCATATCCTTCAGCAGTTCCGCCGGACACTCGGGCGCGTACATCACCACCTTGAAGCGCTTGAGCACCCGCGCCATGATCTGATACTGCCACTGGTCGGGCGTGGTGGCGTCGCGCGGGACGGACTTCACCCGTTCGAGGATCTCCTCCGGCGACGATGCCGCCTTGAGCGCGGCGTGGAAACTCTCGCCCCCGTGACCGTCCGAGCACCCCGCGACCATGATGATGACGCCCCCTTCCCGGCAGACCGCCTCCGCCGCCGTCATGCCCTTGACCGACTGGTAGACGTTCATATCCAGCGGATAACCACCGTTGGAGGTGATGACGATATCCGCCTCCGGCACTTCGATATGGGCCTGTTTGCGGCAGAACTCCGCCCCGACCAGATGGGCCTGTTCCATATCCCCGGCGAAGGCGCGGACGATCCGCTTTTCTCCGTCGATAACGGTGTTGACGATGAAGGCGAGTTTCGCCCGCCGCGCCGCGTACACCATGTCGCGGTGGATCGGGTTGTTCTCCAAAATTCCGGTGCGGGCGAACGGGCTTTCGATGAACTCGGCGCAGTGGTTCGCCAGCACCGTGACCCGCGAGGCGACACCGGGCAGCACGCTCTTGCGCCCGCCGGAAAATCCGGCGAAGAAGTGCGGTTCGATGAACCCCTCCGCTACCAGCAGGTCGCACTCCATGATCCGGCGGTCGAGGATCAGCCGCCCGCCGGAGGGCAGCGTGCCCGCCGCCGTCAGCATCGCCGCGTCGTCGCAGTCGTGGACGACGATCTTTTCCCGCGCGACGAGGTCGGGACCGAATTTGGCGGCGAGTTCCTCCGGCGTGGTGCCGCGGTGGCACCCGGTGGCGACGAGAAGCGTGATGTCCAGCGCGGGGTTGCCGCGCCGCAGTTCCTCCAGCATCGCCGGGATGATGTGACGGCTCGGCACCGGGCGGGTGTGGTCGCTGCAGATGACGACGCAGGTCTTCGCCTTGGCGGCGAGTTCCGCGAGGCGGGGCGACCCGATCGGTTCCGCCAGCGCCCGGCGCACCTCCGCCGCCGGATCGGCCGCCGCCGCTTCGCCGTGCGGCAGGAATGTTCCCAGATAGTTTTCCTCCGGGATGTCGAATACGGCGCGGGAACGGTGGCAGGGAACGGAAACTTCGATCATTTTCTATGCTGTCCTCAATTGACGATTCGGGATCTACCGCTTCAAATCTACACCGCGGCGGGAACAAAATCAAGCGGATTTTACGAAAAGCGTTTGCAATGGCCATCCGGTGCGGTGTATATTCAAAGCATTTCGGCATCCACGGTTTTCCGGCACTCGGGACATCCAATTCAAAAGGAGATCACATTCATGTTCGACAGGCGCTGGCAAATGTTGGCGGCGATGATGGCGGCATTGACCGCCGCCGCCGCTCCGGAACTCAAGGATTTCGCTCCGCTCGACCGCAACGATCAGGGGAAGGTCGTCTTCGTCTACGACTTCGAGCCGGGCGCGAAGAACCCGCGCGTCCCCGCCCCGTACCGGATCATCAAGGGCGAGGGCGTCACCGGCGGCGGCGGACTGGTGCTGTCGCGCACCGATCCGGACGCCAAGTACGTCTTCTTCAAGAAGGACATCAAGGGGCTCGAACCGGGCAAAAGTTACCGGCTCTCCATCATGACCCGGGTGCGCGACCTGCGCGGCGGCAACGGCAAACCGGTATCGGGCAGGTTTTACGCCGCCGGATTCGACTTTCACGGCAACGGCAAATACATTTCCAGCAACTACATCCGCCCGAAAGCCGTCAATGGCGAAAGCGATTGGCAGACCAACAGCACGGTGTTCGTGATGCGCAAGGATTACGACAAGGTCCAGCTGGTGCTGTTCCTGAAAAAGCCGTTCACCTGCCGCCAGCTCGTCTGGGACAACGTGAAACTGGAACGGCTCGGCGACAACCTTTCGGTCTATCCGCTGCTGCCCAAACAACTGCGTCCGGATAAACGCGGATACGTCAAACTGCGGGTGGTCGACTTCGCCGCCAAACGCGAACTCACGGCGTTCGCCCGCACCCCGGACGGCAGGGAGTTCCACGCCCCGGTCCGCAACGGCATCGCCGAATTCACATTGGGCGAACTGCCGCCGGGTATAAATACGGTGCGCTTCTTCGTCTGCGACGTCAAGGCGAAAAAGGTGGTCGACGAGCGTGAATATCCGTTCAACGCGACCGACGCCGCCCCGCCCGCCGGAGCGGTCGCCACCGACGAATCGGGACGCCTCACCGTCGACGGCAAGCCCTTCTTCCCGCTCGGCTTCTATCTGGAGTGGCCGCAGGCCTTCAACGAAAAACACGCCGAACTCCTGCGCGACGCGGGGGCGAACACGCTGCTGCCCTACCGCAGTTTCCGCATGCGCTTCCCCGACAACAAGGGCAAGGAGAGCGTCGCCGCGCTGCGCCGCAGTCTGGACTTCGTACAGCGTTACGGCTTCAAGGTGATCTTCGGGATGCTGGAGGTCAACACCCGCAGCGGCATCACGCTCGACCAGTTCGACGGCGCGGCGGGGCGCGAAGCCGTGATCGACCGCATCGTCAACGGCATCAAGGATCATCCGGCGCTGCTCGGCTGGTACGTTTCGGACGAAAACCCGATCAACGAAATGGGCAAAGTCACCGATCTGCGCTTCCGGATCGGCCGCCTCGACCCGTTCCACCCGGTCGCCACGTTGACCAACATCGCGGACAACTACATCTGGTTCGGCCCCACCGGGGACTTCATGATGATCGACCCCTATCCGATCGTCAACAATGAGAGCCAGTCGATGAGCCGGATCCGCGCGAGTTTCGAGAAGCAGCACGCGGAGGGACGCATGGGCGTGTGGTGGGTGCCGCAGACCTTCAACTGGGGCATCTACCGGCGCACCGAAAAGTATTCGGACTTCCGCTACCCGACCGCGGAGGACATGCGCGCCCAGACGCTGCTGGCGCTGAACTGCCGCGCCCGGGGGATCATCTTCTACGCCTACGAGTCGATCCGCCGCCACGACGCGTTCGATCCCGGAGCCTCGAAGTGGTTCTGGCCGCAGGTAAGATCCATCGTCGCGCTGGCGAAGGAGCTGGAACCGTTCTTCCTCGCGGACGAACCGCCGCGCCCGGTCGAACTCCGCTCCACTGGGGCGTCCCACGTCGAAGCGAAACGGCACAAGGCGGCGGGCCGCGAGATCGTCGTCATCACCTCGGACGGCCCCGGCGAAGGCGTCGCGGTGCTGAACGTCGGCCGCGACGGGCTCAAGTCGCGCTTCGGCAAGACCGCGGCGCTCGGCGGCGGCAAGTACGAGTTCCGGGGCATGAACATGGCCGGGGACATTCTGGAATAGACGGCAAAGACTACGCCCGACCGGAGCCGCGCCGCAACTCGCCGGGGCTGCGGCGGACGACCGCCCGGAAGACCCGGTTGAACTGGCTGATGCTGCCGAAACCGCAGGCGAAGGCGATCTCGGAGACCGACAGTTCGGTCAAGAGCAGCATCTCGCGCGCCCGTTCGACCCGGTAGCAGTTGAGGTAACTGTTGAAACCCGTCCCGAGCGTCCGCCGGAACAGCCGCGAAAAGTAATTGGGCGACAGATAGAACCTCCGCGCGACGCCCGCCACGTCGAGGCGGCGCATGTAGTTTTCGTGGATGTACTTCTGCACGAGCGTGATCTTGTCCGGGGTATTGACCTGCTCCATGAACAGGAGCGTGCTGTATGTCCCGGAGACGAGTCGCCCCATGAGTTTCAGGTAGTCGATCACCCCCGCCAGCTGCTCGGGCGTGAGTTCCACGGCGGAGCGGCTGTCGCGCCGAAGCGTCTCCGCCCCGACTCCGGCGAGTTCGGCGAGACGGCGGAAGTCGGCGTCGCCGGGACGCGCTCCGCCCGCCGTGTGGAACTGCCCCGCCGTCATGCACCCGATGAACTCCCCGGAGCCGTCGTAGAGCGGCACCACGATCTCGGTGAACCCGGCGTGGCAGGTGTAGACGAGTTCGCGTCCCGCCTCGGCGGCGGCGCGGGAACGCCGCAGATCCTCCTCGTGACAGCACCGCCGCCCCGCCGGGGTGCGCCGCAAGGCGTCGCAGACCGCGTTGAAGTTCCGCCCATGCGACAGTTTCAGCGACACCCCGTCGGCGGTGATGAAGTCGATGACGATGCCCAGCATCCGCCGGATCGCCTCGCTGTACTCGTGCAGCTGCTTTTCCGCACCGAGCCGGGCGAAGACCCGGTTCATGATCTCCCGATGATCCATCCGATGCCTCGTTTACCGGAAACGTATTTCGGCGTTTTTTGCGCAATATAGCGCACGAAATGCGTGGAATCAAGCGGCGAACGGTAATATATTACAATTGTTTCAAGGAAACCCCCGGCAAACCCATAATGGAGGAAAACGGAAAATGATCTGCATCCCCAAGAGCGAATTTCAGGAGCGGCTGCTCCGCATCCAGGCGGAAATGGCGCGCGAAAACCTCGACGCGATCGCCGTCTACGGCGACGAGTACCGCAAGGAAAATCTGCGTTACGTCTGCAACTTCTGGCCGATCTTCGAGCGCGGGATCTGCGTGATCCCCCGCGACGGCGAACCCACCCTCGCCGGAGCCCCCGAAGGCGAAAACTACGCCCGCGAAATGTCGGTGTGGAGCGACTACCGCAACGTCAGGGAGTTCGCCTGCGTCTCCGTTCCCGAGGAGATCGACTACCCGCTGGCGACCTTCTCAAGCCTCAAGGACATACTCGGCGCGGCGCTGAAAGGCGGCAAGCGCCTCGGGCTCGTCGGCGTGTGGGACATCCCCGCCCCGATCATGGAGCGCGTGCGCGCCGCCGTCCCCGGCGTGGAGATCGTCGATGCGATGCCGATCGTCACCCGGCTGCGGCTGGTCAAATCCGCCAACGAGATCACCTGTCTGCGCGAAGCCGGTCGGCAGGCGTGCGAGGGCTATAAGAAACTCCTCGAATACGCCGTCGACGGCAACCCCGAGACCATGGCGGCGGGCGCCGCCGAAGGCGCCGCGCGCATGGCGGGCGCCGAGGACATCAACTTCATGGTCTTCGGCTCCGGCAAACGGACCGAAACGGTCATCGGCCGCGCCACCAACAAGATCATGCGCAACGGCGAAATGCTGATGGGCGCGATGGCGGTCCAGTATCAGGGCTACGTCGCCACCGTGGAATATCCGTTCGTGATCGGCAAGGCGAACGATGAGCAGAAGAAGTTCCTGAACGTGCTCTTCGAGGCGGCGAACGTCCAGCAGAACTACCTCAAGGCCGGCGTCGTCGCCGGCGAAATGGTCCGCAAGGTCAAGGCGGTCTTCGCCAAGCACGACATGACCGCCTACGACCTCTATCCGCCGATGCACGGCATCGGGCTGGCCGAGGCGGAGTCCCCCTACCCCGACGGCGACACGACCTACAAGTTCGAGGCGGGGATGTGCGTGAACAGCGACATCAGCATCTGGGGACACCCCGCCGGGTCGAACCGGATCGAAGAGGGTTTTGTGATAACCGAAGCCGGACCGGAGAGCCTCACGCCCTTCATCCGGGAAATGGTGGCGAAAGGAGTGTAGATCATGGAAGGCGGCAAGAAGATCTGGTATTTCGCGGACGGGTATCTCCCCGAAAAGGTGAACAACGGTCCGATGGAGGCGCACGAAGCGCTGATGCTCCTCAACACCTCCGCGCTCGACGCGCAGGTGACGATCGACGTGTACTTCAGCGACCGCGCGCCGATCCGCGACATCCGCGTCACCGCCCCGGCGGAGCGGATCGTCACACTGCGGCTGGATCACCCCGACGACCTCGCCGGAGCGCGGATCCCCCCGCTCACCCAGTACGCGCTGCGGATCGCGGCGGATCGTCCGATCGTCTGCCAGTTCGGTCGGCTCGACACCACCCAGAACGCGATGGCGTACTACGTCGGCGTGGGCTTCGCGGAATGAAACGCGTCACCACCGTCACCGGGGAGGTCCGCCCGGAGAAACTCCGGATGGTGCTCTCGCACGAGCACCTCTTCATCGACCTGCGCCATCAGGCGGCGGCGGACGCTCCCGAGCGCCCGCTGACCGCGGCGGACCACCCCGCGATGATGTGCGACCCCTACGCGCTCAAGGACAATTTGACGCTCGACGACTTCGACGCCGCGGCGGAGGAGTGCCGGATGCTCGCGGAACTGGGGTGCGATACCGTGGTGGACTGCTCCACAAACGAGATCGGACGCGACCCCGCGAAACTGCGGAAACTTTCGCAGCTGACCGGCACGAAGATCGTGATGGGATGCGGCAACTACACCGGCGACACCCACAGCGAAGCGTTCCGCTCCGGCGACGAGGGAGCGCTCGCGGAACAGCTGATCGCGGAGATCGACCGCGGTGTCGACGGCGTGCGTCCGGGGATCATCGGCGAGATCGGCACCAGCCGGGAGATCCTCCCCTCCGAATTCAAGGCGCTCCGGATCGCCGGGCGCGCCCAGAGGCACTCCGGCCTCGCGGTGCAGGTGCACATCTACCCGTGGTCGGCCAACGGCCTCGCCGCGCTCAAAGTGCTGGAGGCGGAGGGCGTGGCTCCCGACCGCATCGTGATCTGCCACAGCGACGTGACCCCGGACCGGCGGTACATCCGCGAACTCCTGAACGCGGGGGTATACGTCCAACTGGACAACTTCGGCAAGGAGTTCACTCCGCGTGCCGGGGGCTTCGCCGCCGGCGTCTTCGCCAAGGACTCCGAGCGCGCGGAACTCGCGGCGTGGATCATCGACTCCGGCTTCGGCGACCGGCTGCTCCTGACCAACGACGTCTGCCTCAAGTGCATGCTGAAGAGCCGCGGCGGAGCAGGCTACCGCCACATCTTCGCCGACATCGTGCCGATGATCGCCGCGCTCGGCGTGCCGGAGGAGTATCTGAAGCGGCACATCCTGCACGACAATCCGGTCGCGGTGCTGAGCCGCTGAACGCCCGAAGCCGGGGTCAGAACTTGACCTCGGGGACCTTCTCCACCGCGGCGCGCCCGGCGGGGGGCTCGAAGTATTCGCGTTTCCGGAGTTCCATGCCGGGCGCGAAGAGCGAGCCGGGAAACTGCCGGATCTTGCGGTTGAACGCCTTGACCGCGTTGTTGTAGCGCCCCCGGGCGACGGCGATGCGGTTCTCGGTGCCCGCGAGTTCGTCCTGCAGCCGGACGAAGTTCTCGTTCGCCCGCAGCGCGGGGTAGTTCTCGGCGACGGCGAGCAGCCGCCCCAGCGCTCCCGCGACCTCGGCCGAGGCCGCCGCCTTCTCCTCGGGCCCCTTAGCCGCGAGGAGTTTGCTCCGCGCGGCGGCGATGCCGGTGAAGATCTTCTCCTCGTGCGCGGCATAGCCCTTGACCGTCGCAACGAGGTTCGGGATCAGATCGACCCGACGCTGCAGCTGGGTGTCGATCTGCGACCAGTGGCCGTTGACCTCCTCGTCCGCCGCGATCAGGCCGTTTTTGACCGAGATCGCCCAGCCGATGCCGAGCAGCGCCGCCGCCGCGATCACTCCGAGCACGATCAGTACGTTTTTCATTTTTCTCCGCCTTTCCGTATTGTGTTGGTATGGTCAAACGAGACCGATGTTTTCATCACCACCCGCCGGAGGCTCCGCCGCCGCCGAACGAACCGCCGCCGCCAGAATCCGAAGAACCCGACGAACTTGACGAACCCGACGAACCCGACCCGTAGTCGCTGTCGCTCGACGAACTCGAATCTCGCACCATCGTCGGGTCGTAAATATACATCCGCGGCACCGAAGTCGCCACCAGCCGTCCCCAATATCCCAGCACAAAACCCGCCAGCACGCCGAAAATACCGAACAACCCCGCCCAAGTGCCCGAATCGTCCGCGACGCGGGGATCGCGGACGGGCGCTTTGACCGGGATATCGGCGAACGCCGTGACGGTCGGGATATTGGCGGCGGCGCCCGCTTTCAGCACCTTGTCACGGATGACGAGCGCCGTCTTCACCGCGCCGAGGGCGTACTTCCCCGCCGCGAAGTCCTTGTTGACGACGCGCAGCAGCGCCTCGGCGTACCGGCGGTCGACCGCCTGCGCCCAGCGCGGCGAGATCTCCAAATGCACCGCCTTGTCGTCGACCGCCAGCAGCAGTACCGCGCCGCCCCGATCGGCAGAGCGCCCCAGCGTCCCCTCCGGGGCGTTCCTTATGGCGAACTCACGCATCGGCTGCCCGCCGGTACTGCGGACGGTGACGATGCCGACCCGTCCGCCGCCCGTCGCCTGCGCCACCTTGGCGAGTCCGCGGACGATCCCCCGCCGCTCCTTTTCCGTGAACACCATCGCCCGGTCGTCCACCAGCCGGGAGAACTCGGCGGGATCCGGCAGATCCAGCACCGCGCGCTCGATGGCCGACACGACCTTCGCCGCACCCGCCGCGTATTTGCCCGCCCGCAGTTCCGGGACGATCGACCGGAGCATATCGCCAGCCTTGGCGTCGTTGATGCGGCCTTCCCAGCCGTAGCCGATCTCCAGACGGTTCCGGCGCTCCCGGATCGCCAGCAGCAGCATGGCGCCGTTGTCCTTGCCCGCCTTGCCGAGTTTCCACCGCGTGGCGGCGTTCAAACTGAACTCCTCGAGGCTCTGTCCGCCGAGCGTCTTCACGGTGAGGATGCCGATCTCGCCGCCGGTGCTGCGCTCGACCTTGGCGATGAGGGCGGCGAGTTGTCGGCGTTCGTCCTCGCCGAAGACCCCCGCCCGGTCGTCGATCCGCCCGACGCGGACGGAGTTGCCCGTGGCGGCGGGGGCGGCGTATGCCGGATCCTTGGAGACCGGGCCGGCAAATGCGGAAAAGGCGCACAGGACGCCCACCAGCACACCGGACACCATCGCGGCGATCTTCAGCGCCGCCGCGTGCATCCACTTGGCGGATTCTTCGTTCAGGTCGACGAGTTTCAGCTCGGGTTCACTACCGGAGCGCCGCCGGAACTCCGCGGCGACCTCGGGGTTGCTCTTCAAACTGGCGGCGCGGTATTTCCCGCCGTTTTTAAGCCCGACATACCCGATCAGCACCGCCAGAGCGGCGGTCACCGCCGCCAGCAGCCACGGGTATCGGATCTCCGACCGATGACCGCCGCGCGAAAAGAGCACGGGGGGCTCCGGTTTTTCCGTGACCCGCGCCGCCGGATGCGCCGCCTGCGCCACCGCCTGCCGCAGCCGTTTCAGCAGCGCGATGGCGGAGCGGCCGCGGTGCCGAGCGCCGATGCGCCGAAGTTCCTCCGCCGCGCGCGCCGCGTTCCACCCGGCGAGCCGCCACTTGGGACCTGCGAGGCGCAATTGGAGCGAGTTGCCGCGGGTGCCGCAGAGCAGCAGCACACCCTTGCCGGGCCGCCACTCGGAGAGGAGCTGATCGCGGAGGTCGCAGAGGTCCGCGTTCCGCTCGTCGACGAACAGGCAGCAGACGGAGCACTCCCCCACCGCGGCGATGTCGGCGGCGAGTTTTTCGATCTCGGCCGCCTCCGGTTCGAGCAGCACTTTCCCCGGATCCGCCACCGTCACGCGCTCCGTCGGCGCCGCGAAAACGGGCGGAGCGTTCAATGCCGTCCGGCAGAACGCCATCGCCATCAACGTCGAGACGATAAAAAACAATCCGAAGATCGGGAAACACCCCATCCGGGGCAGCCGCATTTTCACCCCGCCCGGGGCGATGGAGTCACGATCGCTCATACCGTTCGCCTTTCTGTGCCGGGAAAGTCTCCGTCAGGATGCCGATGGCGGATAAAATAGCATACGGAACAGACCATTTCAAGCGCCGGGCTCCGCCGCCGTCACCCGAAACGCCCCCGCTCGAAAAACTCCAGCACCGGTCGCAGCGAGCACCGCGGATCGCGGATCAAAAAATGGTTGCCCGGAATGGAGAGAAACGCGGCCTCCGCCCGATGCGGCAGATGCGCCCGCCGCCGCGATACTTTGCAGTCACCGCACCCGCGAATGATCCCCACGGGAGGCAGCGGAGCGGCATCGACGATCCGGTTGACGGACGACTTCGGCAGGTGCGACAACTCCCCGAACACCCGGAGCGACGAAAAGTACGACGCCAACGTCGCCCACGCCGATCCCCGATTCGGCGGCGCCAGCATGACGACCGCCCGAAGCCGCGCCAGTTCTTCGCGGCGCATCCGCGCCATGGCGAGCCGCAAAACGATCCCGCCGTTGCTGTGGGTGAGGCAGTAGAACTCCCGACCGTCCGCCGCCGCCGTTTCCGCGCGGAAGCGGCGCAGGAAATCCGCCGCGAACTTGGCGTTGCCGCCGGGATGGGTGAAGTCGTAGTCGTAGCTGCATACCTGATATCCGCCGGCAGCGAGGGCGCGGGCGAGGCGCTCCATCGCGGCGGCGCGCACGAGTATCCCGTGGAGCAGAAACACCACTTTCCGCCGTTCCGGCTCCGGCGGATGGGGAAAAAAGGAAAACGCGCCGCCCGGTTCGCGGAGGTTGGCGAACCAGTTGACGGGGCGGTCGCCGAGCAGATTGTCCAACTCCTCCACGCGCCGCCCCCACGCCACCCGAAGACGGCGCTCGCCGCGGAGGATGCGCCAATGACCGGCGCCGGAGAAGCGGAAAAACTCCAGCGTGTATTCCGCCCCCTCGCGGCGCACCTGCCGCCAGCTGCCGGAGCGCGGCGCGGTTCCGAAGGCGACGCGCGACGGATGCCGTGCCAGCAGCGCCGCGACCGTGCGGTCATCCAACGCGAGAAAGCGGCGCACGCACTCCTCCGCCAATGCCCGGACCGAACGCTTCATCGGTTGATCTTCCCTCCCTATGGTATGAATTATGATATAATCTGATGTTTCATCATATTTTTTGCAAGGCGGAAGACCAAAACATCGGCAAAAAAGTTCTAAAAATCCCTGACGGGGCGTCCCGGAAACGCAAATCAGATTTTCCGAAGCACCGGCACATGCCGACCAATTGCCCCGTACCTTCCCGTCGAAGGACTTCGTCAGTTCGTTTTTTTACAATGCTTAACTGGCGTGTATTCATGCTTTTTATGGCGTCCGGCGCATTGTATTTCGCCCCTCCGCATGGTATATTAGGTAATGTGCCACGGGCACGGACAAACTCCGGACGGCGGAACACCGTCCATAATCCCAATAACCTGCGGAGGGTAAACCAATGGACCTCAATCTCATCCACCCGCGTGACCTCATCACGCTCATCATGAAACGCCTGTACGGCTACGGCATGACCACCACCAGCGGCGGCAACCTCTCAATCATGGACTCCGACGGCGACATGTGGATCAGCCCCGCCGGCATCGACAAGGGCACGCTCCGCCCCGAGGACATCGTCTGCGTCAGGCGCGACGGCTCCATTCAGGGCATCCACAAGCCGTCGAGCGAGTTCCCGTTCCACCGCCACATCTACAAGATCCGCCCCGACGTCAAGGCGGTGCTCCACGCCCACCCCGCCGCGCTCGTCGCCTTCAGCATCGCCAAGAAGACCCCCAACACCGCGCTGCTCACCAAGGCGACCGAGATCTGCGGCAAGGTCGGCTTCGCTCCCTACGAAGTCCCCGGCAGCGAAGCGCTCGGCGACAAGATCTCCGCCGAGTTCGAGAAGGGCATGAACTGCATCCTGCTCGAAAACCACGGAGTATGCTGCTCCGGACGCAATCTGCTCGAAGCCTTCGAACGCTTCGAGACCCTCGACTACCTCGCCCGGATCGAACTCAAGGCGATGAGCGTCGGCAATCTGCGGCCGCTCGATCCCGAGACCCGCAGCATGGCGCGCTCCATCGAACAGGCGCGGCTCGCGGAGTTCGTCCCGCCGGAACACTCCTCGCACGAATGCGAACTGCGCTCGGAGATGATGAAACTCATCAACCGCTCCTACGACCGCATGCTGTCGTTCTCCACCGACGGCACCTTCTCGGTGCGGCTGTCGAAAAACCAGTTCCTCATCACCCCCAAGGGCGCCGACCGCATGAACGTCCGCGAAGACGAACTCGTCCTCGTTCAGGACGACTACTGCGAAATGGGCAAGACCCCCAGCCGCGCCGCCAAACTCTTCAAGATGATCTACGACGCCCATCCGTGGGTCAACGCGATCATCGTCTCCAAACCGGTCAACGTCATGGGCTTCGCCGTCACCGACGCCGTGATCGACAGCCGCACCATCCCCGAAAGTTACATTCTGCTGCGCGACATCGTCAACGTCGACTGCGCCGACCACTACCGCGATCCGGCCGCCACCGTCGCCAAGATCGCCCCCAACGCCCCCGTAGTGATGCTCCGCAACGACTGCCTGCTCACCGTCGGCGAAACGCTGCTGCAGGCCTTCGACCGCCTCGAAGTGGCGGAGTTCTGCGCCAACAGCCTGCTCTCGGCGCGGCGGCTGGGCGGCGTCAAGCCGATCACCGAGGAGCAGAAGAAAGATCTCATCAAGGCGTTCAATCTGCCGGAATAAAACGTCATTCCAACCTAAAAACATCACAGGTGTCATCATGGTAAATCGTTTCGTGCTCAACGGCATATCCTATCACGGCAAAGGGGCGATCGGGGAGATCCCCGGCATCCTCGCCGCCAAGGGGTTCAAAAAGGCGTTCATCGCCTCCGATCCGGATCTGGTCAAGTTCAAGGTCACGAAAAAGGTGACCGACCTGCTCGACGCGGCGAAGTTCGCCTACGAGGTCTATTCGGACATCAAACCCAACCCGACCATCGAAAACGTCCTCTCCGGCGTCGCCGCCTACAAGCGCTCCGGCGCCGACTGCATGATCACCATCGGCGGCGGCTCGTCGATGGATACCGGCAAGGCGATCGGCATCATCATCAACAACCCCGAATTCGCCGACGTCCGCTCGCTGGAGGGCGTCGCCCCGACCAAAAACCGCACCGTCTTCACCATCGCGGTGCCCACCACCGCCGGGACCGCCGCCGAGGCGACCATCAACTACGTCATCACCGACACGCAGAAAAAACGCAAATTCGTCTGCGTGGACGTGAACGACATCCCCGACGTGGCGGTGGTCGATCCCGACATGATGTCCACCATGCCCCCGCGCCTGACCGCCGCGACCGGCATGGACGCGCTGACCCACGCCATCGAGGGGTACACCACGCGCGCGGCGTGGGAACTCGCGGACTGCCTGAACCTCGAAGCGATCAAACTGATCGCCAGACACCTGCGCGCGGCGGTCAAAAACGAGACCTCGGGCCGCGAAGGAATGGCGCTCGGGCAGTTCGTGACCGGTATGGCGTTCTCGAACGTCGGTCTGGGCATCGCCCACTCGATGGCGCACACGCTCGGCGCGGTATACGACACGCCGCACGGCGTCGCCTGCGCGATGATGCTGCCGATCGTGATGGAGTACAATCAGGAGTTCACCGGCGACAAGTACAAGCACATCGCCGAGGCGATGGGCGTCGATACGACCGGGATGGATCGGGCGGCCTACCGCGCCGCCGCGATCGCCGCGGTGCGGAAACTCTCGGCGGATGTCGGCATCCCCGCCAAACTCGAAGCGCTCCGGGAGGCGGACCTCGACTTCCTCGCCGAAAGCGCCTACGCCGACGCCTGCCGCCCGGGGAATCCGCGCGACACCTCGCCCGCCGAACTCAAGGAACTGTTCCGCAAGTTGATGTGATCCCATACCACCGGAGGAAAACACGATGGCGAACGAACTTGTCTACAACTGTCCGTGGAAACTCTTCCCCCGCGAACTTTATCCGCGGATGATCCGCGAGTACCTCGACTGGGGCGTCGACCGCCTGGTCTTCGGGGACACCCTGATCCGGGAGTGCCTGAACGATCCGACCCTCGTCGACGGTCTGCACCGGCTCGAAAAGGAGATGGGCGTGCATTTCCTCTCGATGCACGGCGTCTGCGGCCGCGGCTACGACATGGATACGCTCGACTCGTGCCGCGACCGCAAGGCGATGATCGCCGACCATATAAAGTGCATGGAGATCGCCGCCGACTTCGGCAGTTTGACCTACACCATACACGTCGGGGCGTCGCACTACGTCAAGCGCGAGGCGAAACTCCCGGAACTGCGCAAGCTCGCCGCCGAGACGCTGGAAGCCCTCGTCCCCGCCGCCGAGCGGATCGGCATCGTGATCGCGGTCGAAAACGCCTTCGAGCCGCCCAACTCCGCGCGCGAAGTGCTCGCCCTCGTGAAACCGTACTTCGGCAACAGGTTCGTCGGCGTCTGCTTCGACACCGGACACGCGAACTGCATGGTCATGAAGCCCGGCAAGGAGATCACCAAGTACCGCGACTATATGTACCGGTCGTGGTTCGAGACGGGGATCGTCCCCGAGAACGACGCGCTGGAACTGTTGAAACCGCACATCGTGACAACGCACATGCACGACAACGACGGCTACGGCGACCTCCATTCGATGCCCGGCGACGGCGACATCGACTGGGGGAAACTCGTCCCGGAGCTGAATTCGTGCCCGCGGCTATTGGAGCCGCAGACCGAGGTCAACTTCAGCGACGGCGTGAACTGGGCGGGGCAACTCTTGGCGCCTCCGGGAGGATACTCGATCAAGCGCCTCGTCGAGACCTTCCGGCGGCTCGGCTTCTGAGCCTCCGCCCGGGGAAAACAGTAAATAGGACAAATAGGACAAATAGGACCTATGGCGCAGCCGATCATTCCGCCGCACGGCGGGTACCAGCAGTTGAGGAGTTACCGGAAAAGCGTCATCGTCTTCGACGGCACATGCTGTTTCGTCCGCCGCTTCATTTCGGCGAGAGACCGAACTTACGACCAAATGGTCCAAGCCGCCCGAAGCGGGAAGCAGAACATCGTGGAGGGTTCCATGGCCTCCGCCATAAGCAAGTAGACGGAGATCAAACTCATCGGAGTCGCGCGCGCCTCTTTGGAAGAGTTGCCGGAAGATTTCCGTGACTACTTGAGAATACACCAATTACCGCTGTGGGAAAAGGATTTGCCGCCCGTGTCGGCGGTTCGCGCTATTTCACGGCAAAGCGATGAGTCCTATGAGTCCTATCGGTTCTATTTGGAAAACCGCAGCGCCGGAACTTGTGCCAACATCATGATCTGCCTGATCCATCAGTGCAATTATCTGCTGGATCTGCAATTGAAGCAACTGACGGAAGCATTTGTTCAAACCGGCGGCTTGCGTGAGCGGATGTCCGCAGCGAGACGCGCCGAACGCGGGAAGCGCGATTAGACTCATTGCAACGCATCGACGCGATAAGTCCTATAAGTCCTATAAGTCCTATTCCGACAAAGCGCGCGTCACATGTCGACGAGCCGGACGATCATGAAGACGATGAGTTTCAGGTCGTCGCCGCGGTAATACAGGATCTTGCGGTCGTCCGAATAACGGTACACGGCGTCGTCGCGGATGTAGTACAATTTGCGGTTGTCCGAATAGCGGCGGATGCAGCCGTCGCGGAAATAGTAGATCGCGCGGTCGTCCGAATAACGGCGGATCAGGTCGTCGCGCAGATACAGCACCGGGCGGTTGTCCGAATAGCGACAGATCTTGTCGTCGCGCAGATAGTAGATCTGCCGGTTGTCCGAATAACGGTAGATCCGGCCGTCGCGCGTGTAGTAAAGTTGGCGGTTGTCCGAATAACGGTAGTATTTGGCGTCGCCGCGAGCGCACAGCGGCATTGCCGCGACGGTCAGCAGAAGCCAGAAGAACAGCGATGCGCGTTTCATTGCCCGCTGCTCCCCAGCACTGCGAGCGCGGTGGCTCCGCCGACGAGGCAGAGGATCACGAGCAGCCAGAGCGCGACCGTGATGTAGCCGATGACCAGCGCCGCGACCGCGAGCCCCTGCCCGGTCTGCCCCATGACCCGGCGGCTGTGGGCGAGGCCGAGGTGTCCGCAGACGATGGCGGGGATGGTCAGGATCGGGAACACGATGCTCAACAGCGCCATGACGAACGCCGCGACGGCGGTACCGTTGGAATCGGTCATCACCGCGGCGGTATTGAGTTTGGCGTTGCACACCGGACACACCGACACGCCGTACGGAAGTTCCTTCCCGCAATTCGAACAGAACATGATATTCTCCTTTTGAAAACGGTTGTTTTTCACCATTGCATTAAATATATCCCGTCAGGAGCAAAAAGCAAATCCGCCCGAGAAACTGAAAACGAAATCTGCCAAACGGTAAGCCCCGAATGCGGAGCGAAGATGCTGCGACAACATGAACGAACCATATTGTATAACAATATTTTATCCACTTTACACTCACCAGTCATTTATGCTCCCAATCCAATGTAAACGATTCAACCATTGGAGTGGCCGCCCCGGCCCCTCTCGCGTCAAACTACACTGTTTCCGTCTTGTAAATAAGAAAAAGGTCTGCCATAAAACCGGCAGACCTTGGCGGGGTTGATTTGAAAGAAGCGTTACTTAAGCACGGTGGGCTTTTCCGCCAACCAGACCAAGGTACCTGCCGAGGTTATGTACGGTTTTTTCTGGGTGACGCCGGTAATCTTGGCGGGGAACCCTTCCACCTTGCAAGTCATAATCTTGAACACAAAGTAGTCAACCGTCTTGATGGTATATCTGGATCCGACCAGTTGATCAACTTTTTTTGCCTTGCAGGTGTTGTAAACGGAGGCCTTTTTGACAAGATTTTCGGCGCTCGGAAGCTCCGGAATCGGAATTGGCAATGCCGGTGCCACCGTAGTTACGGCGGACAGCCTTGCGCAGTCGGCATAACCATCGGTTCCCCATGCAAAAATCCCGAACAGAACGTTCAGCGTGGCCTCGCCCTGAACACTGACGTTCTGAACATTGAGGTTCGCCTCGTAGCCGGGATGATCCGCAGCCACCTGCGGCACGAGAGACGCTCCGTCGCTGGTATTGAAATTGACGCATCCGGAGATGCAAAAAACGGCGGCTGCCGCAACGGACATCAAAGCGATTTTTTTAGTCATAATACTATTTCCTTTCTTCTATTTCGGTCCATCGACAATCCCCCGCCGAATCACAGACAGACCAAATAATCATCATAAAAAATCCACAAAGTTATCACTCGCGCCGGCGGACTTGGCTGGTTCCGCTTTCTTTGTGGCAGCGGATGTCGCCCCCGGAGAAGGAACGGCTCGGGCCGCAGGAACTTTATCCTCCGAAGTCGGAGCAATGGATGCCGGTCGCGCGTCGCCATTTGATTTGATGGAATCGCGTATCGCGTCGGAGGAAACGGACAATATCGTGGTCTCCAACTTCGGGAGACTCGACCGATCTATCTCGCTTTTAAGTTTATCGGCGTTTTCCCGAGTGGCGAAAACCTTGACCACGACAATTATGAGCAATATGAATAATGCCACCTGAATCGGGATCACCAGATATCTGCTGAGTTTCCACATCCAAAAGAAAGATCCGGCCATCAGGAAAACTATCACCAAAGCAAAAATAATGTATGCGGCCATTTTCAGAACATTCCTATTTCTTAATCGATGAATTTTATGAGGTCGACTTCCGGCTGTGCATTCTGCTCGGCAGGAGGTAGCGCCGCGGGAACGGCTGAGGAAGCATCTGTATCCGGTGCCTTCTGATAATACGCCGGAATAGTGATATTGGGTTGGACAGAAACTTTCGACGGCGACACGAAAATGTCGGCCACCGGAGACTTTTGATAATACGCAGGGATAGGGACATTGGATCGAGCGTGTACTGCCGACGACGGCGCCCCGGATGCCGGCGGCTCGCCGGACGGGATTGTCGCCGCTGTCGCCGATGAGACGGCGAACGGCTCCGAGGTCGCAGAATTTGCTGCGGCGTCGCCATCAGATGAGACCGCAACAGGCGCAGCCTGCGCTGAGTCGGGAACGACTTCTTTTTCGACCGTCTTTACCGCGGGAGCTGGCGGCGCCAGAATCGCCAATTTTCCGGATTCTTCGGCACGGACGCGCATTATGCCGGCGCATTTCGGCAGCTGGAGTTTCACGAACTTATCCGCCAGCAGAGAACAAAGCTGTCGATCATATGGCAGATTGTTGACTGCCGCAATCAGAACGCCAGTCCCGGTCGATGCATCAAATTTCGCATATGTGCTCCGATAGACATTGTACTTTTCTTCGGAAATCGGAGGGACCTTTTCTCCGCAGAACATCAAAGCGAACGTCTGACCGTACTGGCGGCTCAATTGTGCCTTGTCTATTCCAATCGCCCCCCCCTCCCCAAGCGCCGACACGAGCTCGGCGAACAACAGTTCATCACGTTTTTTCGGATTCCGACGCAGGACGTCGAATACCGATTTTACGGTAAGTCTATCCGCTGGGGTGAATTTTATATCTTCAAGACGGTAAGCCGCCGCGAAGCAGTATTTGTCGCCGCGCACATAATCGGCGAGCACAATGGCGTTCTGTGCGGAACATTTCAACGGTGCCACCGCTTGGTATTGCAAAAAAAGCCGATGTCTGAAAATATCTTTGTACTCAGGACCTATGGAATCGGTATCTAACTCCAATTCCTTCAAGCTGAACAACTGACTTTCGGCAAGTCGCTGTGCCGTCACGACTGCGACTTGGCGTGCTCCCGAAATTTTTGCCGATCGCGCAACCATGACATAACCGTCTTTGACGGCAAAGGGGTGCTGCATCAGATAGGCTGGATCACTGTAATTTTTTTTGCCCTCTGCGATAATATCCGCGGCGGAAGCCCATGTACCAACGCACAATATTCCGCCCAACAACAAGCAGACAGATTTTCTCATCACGACTCCTCCGCAGTGTTGAAAAGCGTTTCCGCGGCAGGTTCCCCTGCCGCGGAAACGGATTGCGATCAAAAAACGAACCCGGACGCGCCGTCTCCTTCGGTGTTGCGATTCTGGTAAGGTGAAGTCGGCGGCTGCTGAACACGCTGCGGCTGCTGAGGTTCCGGCATCGCATTTTCCCGCGCCGCGGCATCGCGCAGAGCGGCGCCACGATCCGCCGCCTGAGACGCGACCATGCCGCGCTGCTGCAGCGCCGGAGACCAAATCCGGGCGATGACGATCACTCTATGGCCGGAAGGCAGCTGGCAGGTCCGGGTCAGCGCGGTCTTGATACCGTGATAGGTGAGCTTGCCGCTGCTGCGCTTAGCCAGTGACTTGACCCGCTGGGAAGCATTGGCGCCCTGAGTGATGTTGCCGACGGAATCCGCGAGTGTCGCGGAATCCTTCGCCGAATTGACCATCTCTTCCAAGGTGAAGTTGGAACCGATGAAATCCTGAATGAAGCTGTCCGCCAGACGGGTGGCGGCGACACGGGCGACATTCTGATTGCCGGCAATCGGATTCTGAGCAAAGGAAACGATGTTTACCTGCCCCTGTTCATCGACGTAGACCCGGGGGCCGAAGGTGGAGGCCAATTCCTGAGGAGGGATCGACTTCAGGTATGCGATAACATTGATTCCCTTGGGCATAGGAGGCATCCCGCGCTTGGTGACCAGCGCTTCAGCAAACCTCTTGGTCGCCGGGGAATAGTAGGCAAGCAAACCGATCTCATCGCCTTTGCAGACGGTCTTGTAGCAAACGACGCCAGAACTGAAGAGCTGGGCAGCGGCAGATGTGACCTGCTGGAAACTGGCGGACTGCGTCACCTTGGGCATCGCCGCCCGGATGGCATTGGGATCGTTGAGATCCACCCCTTGTGCGACCAACTGCTTTTTGATCGCATCGTTTACCATGCCGACGACCTTGGGGTCTATATCCGCCTTTTTCAATCCGTTCGTATCGCTGAGAAGGCTATTGGAAACGGCATTCTCCAAGTCGGCTCCGATACTGCCAACGATTTGCCGAAGCGCGTCGGAAAACGCTTCGGCGAAAGTGGCCTGACGGGCCAACGCATATTGAGGAGAATTCGGTTTAACGCCCACCTTGGATACTGCGATCGCCGAGTAATATTTGTCGGAATCCAATCCGGCTTGAGTCCGAACATCTTCCAACTGAGTGTTCAAATCTTCGACAAACTTGACCGCTATGGCCTCGCCCGGCTGGGCCATGACTGGCGCCGCCCCGTTGCCAGTCGCGGCTTCCTGCGCAAACACGGTCATGCAACTGAGTGCGAAAATGGTAACAATCGACTTCTTTTTCATTTTCATCCCTCTTATTGTGGACAATTAAAAACTAAACTCAATCAAATTGAGTCCGACATATTTAGTCACGGGCAGCGGAGTTCCGGACGGAAGATCCTTATGCATCCGCATCCGCAAAAACTCTTCGAAATCGGCGGACGGCCCAACATAAGAACACACCAGTTCCAGCGTACTACCATTGCGGTTTCTGGTCATGAATTTAGCGCATGGAATATGCTCTATCATCCCGGACAGAATCTCATCCCACTGCCGACCGGATAGGTTGTGGAACACCACTTTGACTTCATGACCATTCAACACCCAATCCATGACGACCTTGTTGAGTTTGTTGTGAAGGTCTTTCTTCATGTTGTTGAATGCACGTTTGGCCGCCGTCTGCCGGATCTGGTGAAACGTGCCGGAAAAGGTTGATGTGAGTCGGGGCGTGTTCTGAACGAAAAGCAACTGCTGACCGCTGACAACATCAAGTATCTTCAACAGCACGCTGATTTGGATTCCCTGCCCGTAGTGTTCGTCCTCGATTGCCAGATATTCACAATTGGCATCAACCAAAAATTGCGTATCGGCTGGATTGTCGGTGACCTTAAATCCCAGCGTAGCCAAAAAATCGCTCAGTGCCAATGTGAGATCCGGATCTTGGCATCTGATGGCAAACCCCGGATTACCCATCGAACGTACCAGTGATGCATAATTGTTCAAAAGCGTCTTCTCATCGACTTTGACATTCATCACGATGATGTAGTTGACGCCCTCTGCCCCTTCCTTGACCACCCGATACTCCTTTATGTTACCGGCGGTTTGGGCGACCAGTCTGGCTTTGGCCTTGTTGTTATCCATCAACTGGCTTTGACCGATGACCGTCGTTCCCATGACCTGCTCGACCGCCGACTGCAGTGCCGACTGCCTGGCGTCGCGCTTCGCCGGAGCGAGCTTACCATTGATGATCATACCGATACCTACTGCGCGGACTACACCGGGAGGAGCTGCGCGGAGCTGTGCCTCCAACTCGGCGCTGCGGTCGGCAGTCCTACCAGTAACATAATACCACGCTACGAAACAACCGTCCTTCTTTTCATGGCGAAAACAGGTCACCCCCCGCAGAAACGATTCGGACTTGTTCTTGACTTCCATCTTGAAGTTCTGCTGAACATTCACATTACCGTTCGAATCGGACTTGCTCATGCCGAGAGAAGTGGTACTGTCGGCCTCAGAATTCATCCATTCGCTGATACTCTGCTTGGCCAAAAGCGCCGAGCGGAACAGAAGTTCCTGAACCGGCACTTTTTCATCGTCAGGGATGGATACTTTTGCGACCACCCATATACCGACATCCGGAGCCTCTCCACACTCGAAGTCCGTAGCCTCCATACCGCGTATGACAGCGGCGACGTCAAAGGCTGGACCATTGTAATTCTTGGCGGAGTTTCCAGTGCCTTCCGTCTGTGCCGCCGCAATCGGAGCAGGTTCTTCGACCGCAACATGCGACGAAGTCTTCTGGCGGGTGGTGCAACCGGTCACGATGCCCGCAACAGCCAACCCATATAAAATATGATAGAACGATCTATGCATGATCAATTCCCCGAATCGGAGGTAGATCTGTCGATGAAATCCGGCCATTGGGCAAAGCCGTCGGAGCAGGCGTAGATGTCATATTCGTCAAGTGCGCTGCTGAAATCAGCTTCTATATGGCGCATAATTTTTTTCGCATTGACCTTTTCGGATTTTCTCCATATGGTCAACGTGGTGTTCCCGGTCTGGCCAACCGACTCGGCTGTCGCATTGCAAATCGCGACCCGCATGGCATCGGGATTGCCCTTCCGCATGGCATAAACCACAAATTCCATGTTGGGCTGGATCCCCGTCGCCCGGCTGCCGCGAAGAACAAATTGTCCATCCTCGTAATTGACAATGGCCCCGCCGGTCGGAAAGAGATTGTACATTTTATTGAGGAATTGCACGATCACCGCGCGGCTCAATTTGATATTGAACTCGTCGCGTTTGGAGCGATCACTTAAACGCAAACCGGCGATAACGCGACCCGCACGGTCGGTAAGTTGGTTGACCTCGCAACCGATCTGCACGGAAAACGGCTGTATCTCGTCCAATGGCGAATTGTTGTCGGCTGCCAACGGATTTACGACCAGTTTTAACGTGTAGTTGCTGCGCTTTTCCTTTTTGGCCAAATTAAAGCTGTTGGTGCGCAACGGCGTGATATGGAAAATCCCGGCAGACTCTTTCAACGCGGAAGGATCAAGTTCTTTGACGTTGGCTACGCCGTTATTGCTCTTCCGGCGCAATTCATCATCGGCAAGACCGTAAAGCATTTGGGCAATGGGGAAGCGCTTGGTACCGCCGACAGCGTTCTCAAATTCGCGCCGAAATGCATTCCACTCATTCTTCGTGAAGCGGTTCCAATTGGTAGCGGCCGCTTCGCCATCTTCGACTTCGGTGCCCTGCTTGAAAGCGAAATTGAACTTAAGTTCGCCAAGGTTCTTTTCATCGACGCCGTTTGGCACCCGCAAATCGCGCTTCTCCATATAGGCGCGGTCATGGTATTCAATGCCTTCCTCGACATGTGCAAGAGCCTGATCGACACTTTTAGTGACCTCAAAAGAAGAACAAGAGCAGAGCAGTAATGCAAAAATCGCACCAAAAATCGGCAATATATAAAATTTCATGGACGCACCTCCATTGTGTATTAGTCAAAAGACTCCGCCACCGCGTCAAAAAAATTTTTTTGACGCAGCGGCGAAGGAAAGGGGCAACCAATTTTTATTCCATTGAGGCGTCATCCAGCGCTTCCTTGCTGGCGAAATACCACGGGAAGGCCTTGAAGGTATAGCCGAGACGACCGCCAGCGATCTCAATCACATATCCATATTGCGCCGCCAGATCCTTGGCAAAGGCCAAACGTTCTTCATTGGTCTGGCATTTGAGGATCGGATCAAGCACTTCCCGGACATAAGGATATTTTTCCTCCAACTCCTTCTGTTGCTTAGCAACCATGTCGATCGTTTTTTGGGCAGCCATTTTGGCCATGGCGTTGTCCGTTTGGCTTAACGCGATTTCGGCACCGAGGCGGGAAACATACAATCCGATATAAACCGCTTTGTTCTGCATTTTTTCAAATTCGGCCTTGGTACGCTCTTGAGATTCCTTAATGAGTTGGGTACGCTTGGCTTCGGCCTTTTTGAATTCGTCACCATAGCAGTTGGCAAGTTCCTTACGCCCCTTGGCCAACCATGCATCCATCCCGGAATAGGCTTTTTTGACTTCGGCGAGTTTGGCGGCGTCATTACCGGCCTCTTTAAGCAGTTTCTTGCGTTCAACAAGATCGGCCATCGCCCGTTTCGCGGCAATAGCATCAAATAATTGGTTTTCCGTACGCTTGGTGATGGATTTGTTTGACGTCAAATTTTCCTTGATTATGGCGATTAGCTCTTTTTTAGCCTGCTCCGCCGCCGCGGTGGACTTTTCATCACGCCCGTAATAACGAAGCGCTTCCCACTTCTTTATGTAGTTGTCATCGTTCTCGACATTCTGGCGCATGATCAGAATGTCGGCCTCGCCGAAACGAACCCGGATGTTATCCGATATGGCAGCACCGATCTGCAGATAAAGCTGCTGCGAGTGGTTCAACATTATGTTGGCCCCCTCGTCCTTTTGGATTTTGTGGGTCTTATACTTTTCCGCCCCGGCCATGAACTCATTGGCCTCGGCGATAAACTGATCGCCGGTGGAAGTAATGCACCCCGTGGCACAAACCGCAAGCGCCACTGCAGCGGTCATCAAAAACAACCGATTTTTCTTCATTCTCAGCAAACCTTTCATTATTTTTTATTTTGCTCCCCACACCATATGAGGATTGCCATCAATAATACAAAATACGGGTCGCCAATCCGGACAAACAAAAAGGACATGTCTCATTCGTTTCGCCGTGTATCAGGCACTCGCAAGCCCACGAAACGACGAAGCATGAAACATGTCCAGTTACAGACACGCCCATACCCTAAACAGTCGTTGCGTTACAAAATTGCGAGTTTCGATACACAACCGTCAGGTACGCCCCCGATGTCGCCTCCGCGGCATCGGGAGTAACGGTATTTCAGTTTTCAGTGTCCAATAGTTCTAAGTCGTAACACCAGCCTTTCCCGGTTGAAAAACGGAATCTTTCATAACATACCACCGCCAACCGGAAAATGCAAACCGAAACACCGCCCATGCTTCGTCGCGCGTGAGCCTGCTTACTCGTTTATCCGGGGGAAAAAGCAAAATCTGCCGCGCGTCAGCGGAAAAAACGGCGAAAATATCGTTTTTTGCGGGAGTGGGGCGGCGATACGCTCACTGGCGGCCAGCAACAGTGATGGGACATATAAGAATATAGGGCATATCCTCGGACTGACCCCAACGGATGCGGATCGGTCCGGCGTCGAAAGATTTGCCCTGTAACTCCGGTCGGTCCTGCCGAAAAATGTGCGCGTCCGGCTTTTTTACCGTCGGCGTCCTTGAAATAAGGCAAATTCGATGCATATTACAATATCGAACAGGGCAGACCGGGACGCATTGGCATATGGGACAGCCGATAATATTGCCGCACGGCAGCTATCAGGATTTGAAAAGCTACAAAAAGAGCGTCATCGTCTTTGACGGGACCTGCTGTTTTATCCGGCGTTTCATGAAACCCGGCGACCGAACTTGCGACCAGATGATCCAAGCCGCCCGCAGCGGCAAGCAAAATATCGTCGAGGGGTCCATGGCCTCCGCCATAAGCAAGGAAACGGAGATCAAACTCATCGGAGTCGCGCGCGCCTCTTTGGAAGAGTTGCTGGAAGATTTCCGTGACTACTTGAGAATACACCAATTACCGCTGTGGGAAAAGGATTCGCCGCCCGTGTCGGCGGTTCGCGCTATTTCGCGGCAAGGCGATGATGAGTCCTATGAGTCCTATCGGCCCTATTTGGAAAAACGCAGCGACGGGACCTGCGCCAATATCATGATCTGCCTGATCCACCAGTGCAATTATCTGTTGGACTTGCAATTGAGGCAACTTGCGGAAGCATTCGTCCGCATCGGCGGCTTGCGCGAGCGAATGACCGCCGCACGGATCGCCGAACGCGAAAAACACCATCCGGAGGGTGGGGACCGGTAAATAGGACAATATTAAGACATATAGGACATATGTTTGTCCAAGTCCGCACCGGATGCGGATCGGCCCGACGCCGAAAGATTTTCCCTATTGAAAAAGTTACGCCCCGATTCACCGCCACTTGGCGAGTTCGGAGGAGGGCAGTTTTTCGAGCAGTTTCCGCAGTGAGTCGCGGCGGTATCGCAGCACCGTTTCGAGTTGCTCCCGTTTGGCGGGGGTGCAGCTGCGCGTCAGCGTGTCGAGATACTTTCGCGTGCGTATCTCGTCGTCGCAGAAGTCGTCGATGCCCCACGGGAACTTGGCGCTCCTCTCCGCCGCGAGTTCTGCGGCCAGCATCTTGTCACCGGCCGAGTTCGCAGCGGCGATCCGGCGGTCGAACGAAACGTACTCCGCCAGCCAGCGGTCGACCAGCCGCTCTTCCTCGGGGGTGCGGCGGTATTTATTCATCAGCTCCGCCAAGGTCGGGTCGTTCGCATCCCGACGCCCTTGCCCGACCGGTCGGACCGTCGGCGACTTTATCCGTTCCTGTTCGGCGCGCAGTCGGGCCTCGTCCGCCTTCATCTTTTGGACGAAGGCTTCGCTTTCCGCCCGGAGCCGACGCGGCGTTTCCGGTCCCGGTTCCGGCGTCGGCACCGAGACCGGAACGGAAGGAGTTTGCGCCGGCTTGACGGCGGCGGGATGTTCGACCCGCACCGGATCGGGAGAAACCCGCTTCGGCGTTTTCGGATACACCGCCGCCGCGACCGCCATCCCGGACAGTATGACCGCCGCCGCAAAGGCGATCCGGCGTCGGTTCCGGCGCGGAGCGGATCTTTCCGGGTGTTCCAGCAGTTCCCGGAACGTGTACGCCGACACCCCCGGCGGGGTGCAGGCGCGCTCCGCCACGCGGAACAGCGCCACCGCTTCGCCGTCGAGACTGCGCGGCGTACTCGGAAACCTGCGCGGCGGCTCGCCAGTCAGCGCCGAGTAAAGCACCTTGCCGAGAGCGTAGCAGTCGTCCGTCGCCCGAAACGCGCGCGTTTGCAGACACACCTCGGGCGGCAGATACTCGGGCGTGCCGACGAGCGTCGTCCCGTCGAACTCGCCGACCGCCCCGGCGTCGGCGAGGGTCGCGCGCCCATCGACGAACAGGATGTTTTCCGGTTTGATGTCGCGGTGCAGAAGATGCGCCCGGTGCAGCGCCGCCAGCCCCGAAACGAGTTCCAGCATGATGCGCTTCAACTCGTCCGCCGGGATCGCCCCCCGCTCCCGGAGCCGCCGTGCCAGCGTGTCGGGAACGTAATCCGCAACATTCTCCGCCGCGTTGTCGGCGGCGTCCATCGTGTAGCACACCCGACCGTCCGGCAGCGTGAACAAGTCGCCGACATGCAGCAGATTCGGATGCTCCGCCCGCCGGAAGCGCAGCAGTCCGTCCAGTTCGCGCCCGCCGCGCCGGTCCGGCGACAGCACCTTGAGCGCCGCGATCCGCCCCGCCGCGTCGCGCACCAGATAGACCTGTCCGAACGCTCCCGCTCCGCACGGAGCGATCACCGTGAAACCGCCCGCCGCGTCGCCGGGAACAAAACGACCTTCACTCAAAGCACAACCTCAATTCTGGATCGTCGGCGCACATCTCGCGCGCCATCTCGCGCAGGATCGCCACGCACCGCTGCTTCACCTTGTAGATCCGGTTGCGTCCGACGACCTCCCCGTCGAGCGGCTCGCCGACGGAATGCTGCTTCAATATATAATGTTCGAAGATGCGGTAGGTCTCCGGCGCGACCCGCGACCGCAGCTGCTCCAGCAGTTGTTCCATGGCGTCGGCGCGCATCAGTTCGAGCAGCGCCCGGTCCGCGGCGAGGTCGGGCGAAGGCAGATCGGAGTAAAGTCCCGAAGCGGTATCCACGTTGTCGACATTCGGACGGCGGCGCAGAATGTCCGTCGCCGCGTCGCGGACGACCTTGCCGAGAAAGGTGCGGAACTTGCCCCGCGACGGATCGAAGCGGAAACTATCCCCCTTGCGGAAGAAGACCAGCAGGACCTCCTGCACCAATTCGGCACATTCGCGTTCGTCCAGACGGCGCAGCCGCCCCAGCGTGACGATCATCGGCGCGTAACGCCGCTCGAACTCGGCAAAGCCGACACCGTCGCCGGAGGCGATGCGCCCCAGCAGCGTCGTACTGGTTTCGGGTCCCCACGTCATGGCGCGCCGCCGTACCGGAGTTGCGCTCCGCAATCGGGACAGAACATGATATCCTCCACAATATTCGATGACGGGATAAATATATATCCCGCCCCGGCAAAAAGCAAATCGCCGGACAAAACGGGATTTTTTGCTCCCCCTTCCCCGATACGGGATTGCATTGCTCCCGCTCCGGTGGTATGTTAGAAAAATACTCAAACACAGGATCGGGATCATGAAAAAGCAGGACGGCTTTACCGGAAAAGTGGGTTATGTCCTCGCGGCGGCGGGCTCCGCCGTGGGGCTCGGCAACATCTGGCGCTTCCCGTATCTCACGGCGAAGTACGGCGGCGGGATCTTTCTCCTGACCTATCTGATCCTCGCGCTGACCTTCGGCTACGCGCTGCTGATCTCCGAAAACACCATCGGCCGCATGACCGGCAAAGGCCCCATCGGCGCCTTCCGCGACCTCTGCGAAGGCAAAAAATCGTTTCTCGGCTCGCTCCGGATCGGCGGATACATCAACGCCGTCGTGCCGCTGATCATCGTGCCCTACTACTGCGTGATCGGCGGCTGGATAACCAAATATGTGGTCGTGATGCTCACCACCGACGTCGCCGCGTTCCGCAAGGAACTCACGGGAGCCTCGGCGCGGTACTTTTCGGAGTTCATCGGGTCGACGTGGCAGCCGCTCGGGTTCTTCGCGCTATTCGTCGCGCTGATGGTGGCGGTTATCGCCTTTGGCGTGCGCCGAGGAGTGGAACGCTTCAACAAGGTGCTTATGCCCGTGCTCGTGGTGCTGATCCTCGCGCTGTGCACCTACTGCGCGTTCCTGCCCGACGCGGGCGACGGCTTCCGCTACTATCTCAAGCCGGACTTCTCGAAGTTCGGATACATGACGGTGGTGGCGGCGATGGGGCAGTTGTTCTTCTCGCTCTCGATCGCGATGGGGATCATGATCACCTACGGTTCGTACATGCGCCGCGGCGACAATCTGGTGTCGAGCGTGAATCAGGTCGAGATCTTCGACACCGCCGTGGCATTCATCTCGGGGCTGATGATCATCCCCGCGGTCGTCGCGTTCGGCGGGCGGCAGGCCGCCGAAAACGCGGGCGTCGGTCTGGTGTTCATCACGATGCCGCAGGTCTTTGCGAGTTTTCCCGGCGGACAGTGGATCGGAGCGGCGTTCTTCGTGTTCGTGCTCTTCGCGGCGGCGACCTCGGCGCTCTCGCTGCTGGAGACCAACGTGCAGACCATCAGTCAGGAACTCCGGATCAGCCGCGCCAAGGCGATCGCGATCGGCGTGGTCGAGATCCTCGCCGTCGGCACGCTCACCATCCTCGGGTACAGCGTGCTCAAAAAGTTCCATCCGCTCGGGTTCATCGCCGCGTGCCGCGACATGGACATCCTCGACTCGCTGGATTTCATCAGCAACAGCGTGCTGATGCCGATCGGGGCGATCTTCACCGCGATGCTGGTCGTCGCCGTCGTCGGTTTGGAGCGTTTCTCCAGGGAGGTCCGCGGCGGCAGGAAGCGACGCTGGTATCGCGAGTACATCTTTCAGCTCAGCATGACGCTGCTGGTGATACCGGGGCTGCTGGTGATACTGCTCAACGCGCTTGGGATCCTTTCCTGACCTCGCTTCCGAGCCGTTTTTTTGGTCGCCGCGCCTTGATTTTTCGACATTTCCGGACAATATTATCGTCATCGACCGGGTTATACATCCATACTGAAACCGCAAAGGGGGCCGGAAAGTGAAAAATTTTCTGTGGGGATTGCTCGTCTGCGCCGCGGCGCTGGCGGCACAGGCCGAGGTGGTGCTCGCCAAAGACGGCAAGACCGAATACACGATAGTCTACGACGCTGCGGCTCCGGACGTGCTGCTCGATCCCGCCGTCCGCGACCTCGCGGCGACCTTGCGCGAGATCACCGGCGCCGAGTTCCCGATCAAGACGCAGGCGGAAGGGCCCAGGATCTTCATCGGCGTCACCCCGCCCGGCGAGACGGCGGAGTTCGCATCGCGCGAACGCCGGATCAAAACCGTCGGCAAAGATCTCTACCTCTACGGCGACTACCGTTACGGCACCGCCGGGGCGATCTACAACTTCCTGCGCGAATTCTGCGGCTGCCGCTGGTACACCGCCACCGGCGACCGGAAGATCCCGAAAAATCCCGATCTCAAGTTCGATGCCATCGACTACCGCCATGTGCCGAGTTTCAAATCGCTCGAACACGGCAGCCGCTGGATCGCCGCGGTCAAAAATCCGGAGATCCGCGACTGGGTGCGCCGCAACAACAGTTTCCTGATGCCCAACTACGCGTTCGGCGAGCCGGATGACGCGTGGTTCTACATCGGGCCCGTGACCCACACGCTCGCGGCGTACATGCCGCCGATCCCCCGCAAGCCGCGGAGTTTCAACGCCGACAAGACCTTCTTCGCGGGGCCGCATCCGTCCCTCGCCGACAAGGCGTACTTCAAGGATCACCCCGAATACTTCACGCTCGACAAGGAGGGCAAGCGCGTACCCGGTCGGCAGGTGTGTTTCAGCAATCCCGAAGTGCGCCGCGAACTCCTCAAGAACATCGAGCACGTCATTCAGGCGGAAAAGTACGATCCCAGCCGCTACGCGATCCTCGACTTCACCCAGAACGACAAACACGGCGGCTTCTGCTTCTGCCCGAACTGTCAGGCGCTGGTGAAAAAGTATCGGACCCCCGGCGGCGCCTACTTCGATTTTCTGGTCGAGATGGGCAACCACTTCGCCAGGAAGTACCCCAAACTCTCGTTCCGCTTCTTCGCCTATCAGGAGGACATGACCGGCATCCCGCCCGTGGGCATGACCTTCCCCGACAATATGGCGGTGATCCTCGCCCCGCTGCAGCAGGATTTCTCCAAACCGTTCACCCACAAGTATAACGTGCGCTTCCTGAACCAGATGAACCAGTGGGGCAAACTCTGCAAGGAGATCTGGATCTGGAACTATCCCACCTTGTACACCCACGGCATGCAGATCTATTCGCTGTTCCCCGGGGTCTACCGCAACACCGAGAACCTGAAACTCGCCCACAAGGCGGGAGTCCGCTACATCATCGCGGAACAGGGCGGCAGCGTGGTCCACGGCTGTTCGTTCAAGGAACTCAACGTCTATTTGCAGGACCTCATGGCCGAGAACGTCGACATCGACGTCGACGCCGCGATCAGGGAGTTCTGCGACGCCGTGTACGGCAAGGCGGCGGACGACATCATCGCCTACCTGAAAGACACCGACGCCGAGTGCAAACGGGATCCCGGCTACTTCCGCTACTACTACGACCCGCGGGTGATGCGGCGGGTGCTCCACTCGGGTAAGAACCTCGTTCGCTGGCAGCGGGACTTCGACCGCATGGAGGCGAAGGTCCGCAAGGATCCGCGCGCGCTCTTCAACGTGCGCCGCGCCCGGATCAACCTCGACGCCGTGACGGTGCTCTGCTACCACGAGTGCGTGAAAGCCGATCCCGACTTCGCGCGGCGGCTGCCGCTCGAAGAACTCTACCGGCGCTACTGTCAGTATGTCCGCGACGACGCGCGGGTGGAGTTCCGGTCGCTCGGCAAAAACTCCGCGATCGAAAAGGCGCACGTCAACGACTTCATCACCGCCGTCCGCATGGCGTATGAATTCAACCGCCGCAAGCAGAGTTATCCCGCCGCGCTCGTCGCCCGGTACGGCAGGGACAACCTCGTGTCGCTGATGCCCTGCCAGAACCGCCGCTCGCCCGCCATGTGGGACGACGCCACCGCCTCCGGCTACGCCATACGCATCCGAATGCCGCGTCCCAGTTCCGGATTCGGAGTGATCGACATCAAAGTGGTCGAAAAGGACGGTCTGCCGTGGAACTACTCCGCCCTCCGCGATATCCGGCGGCCGTTCCTGCGGCGCAAAGAACTCGCGGCGCTCAAGGAAAAGGGCGGCTACCAGCTGATCCGGATCGGGCGTACCAAACTCACCGAGAGCGGGACCGTTTCGATCTCGACGCTGCCCGAGTACGAGGATCAGCAGGGGCGGTCGGCGAACTTCTTCGTCGGCGCGCACTTCGATCCCCGGGACCCGGATCGGAAGTTCGACCTCTACCTCTCGCTCAAGGACGGCGGCGACGGCAAGAGCCTGCTCGTCGACCGGATGGTGCTGGCAAGGATAGCGAAGTGAGTTCCGGCGCGTAACGGCTCCGGATCGGAATATAGAACACAACCCACCAAAAAACAGAGGTTTTTATGAAAAAAATCATGGCAGGAATCCTCACCATGACGGCGGTGGCGATGACGGGATGTCTCTCCACCGGCCAGAACTCCGGCGTCGAGATCGCCAGAGCGGGCAAGAGCAGTTACACCATCATTTACGACTTGAGCAAAGGGGATCCGTTGCTCGATCCCGCCGTCCGCGACCTCGCGGCGACCTTGCAGGAGATCACCGGCGCCGAATTCCCGATCAAGACGCAGGCGGAAGGTCCCAAGATCTTCATCGGCGTCACCCCGCCCGGCGAGACGACGGAGTTCGCCTCGCGCGAACGCCGGATCAAAACCGTCGGCAAAGATCTCTACCTCTACGGCGACTACCGTTACGGCACCGCCGGGGCGATCTACAACTTCCTGCGCGAATTCTGCGGCTGCCGCTGGTACACCGCCACCGGCGACCGGAAGATCCCGAAAAATCCCGATCTCAAGTTCGATGCCATCGACTACCGCCATGTGCCGAGTTTCAAATCGCTCGAACACGGCAGCCGCTGGATCGCCGCGGTCAAAAATCCGGAGATCCGCGACTGGGTGCGCCGCAACAACAGTTTCCTGATGCCCAACTACGCGTTCGGCGAGCCGGATGACGCGTGGTTCTACATCGGGCCCGTGACCCACACGCTCGCGGCGTACATGCCGCCGATCCCCCGCAAGCCGCGGAGTTTCAACGCCGACAAGACCTTCTTCGCGGGGCCGCATCCGTCCCTCGCCGACAAGGCGTACTTCAAGGATCACCCCGAATACTTCACGCTCGACAAGGAGGGCAAGCGCGTACCCGGTCGGCAGGTGTGTTTCAGCAATCCCGAAGTGCGCCGCGAACTCCTCAAGAACATCGAGCACGTCATTCAGGCGGAAAAGTACGATCCCAGCCGCTACGCGATCCTCGACTTCACCCAGAACGACAAACACGGCGGCTTCTGCTTCTGCCCGAACTGTCAGGCGCTGGTGAAAAAGTATCGGACCCCCGGCGGCGCCTACTTCGATTTTCTGGTCGAGATGGGCAACCACTTCGCCAGGAAGTACCCCAAACTCTCGTTCCGCTTCTTCGCCTATCAGGAGGACATGACCGGCATCCCGCCCGTGGGCATGACCTTCCCCGACAATATGGCGGTGATCCTCGCCCCGCTGCAGCAGGATTTCTCCAAACCGTTCACCCACAAGTATAACGTGCGCTTCCTGAACCAGATGAACCAGTGGGGCAAACTCTGCAAGGAGATCTGGATCTGGAACTATCCCACCTTGTACACCCACGGCATGCAGATCTATTCGCTGTTCCCCGGGGTCTACCGCAACACCGAGAACCTGAAACTCGCCCACAAGGCGGGAGTCCGCTACATCATCGCGGAACAGGGCGGCAGCGTGGTCCACGGCTGTTCGTTCAAGGAACTCAACGTCTATTTGCAGGACCTCATGGCCGAGAACGTCGACATCGACGTCGACGCCGCGATCAGGGAGTTCTGCGACGCCGTGTACGGCAAGGCGGCGGACGACATCATCGCCTACCTGAAAGACACCGACGCCGAGTGCAACAAGGATCCCGGCTACTTCCGCTACTACTACGACCCGCGGGTGATGCGCCGGGTGCTCCACTCGGGGAAGAACCTCGTCCGCTGGCAGCAGGACTTCGACCGCATGGAGGCGAAGGTCCGCAAGGATCCGCGCGCGCTCTTCAACGTGCGCCGCGCCCGGATCAACCTCGACGCCGTGACGGTGCTCTGCTACCCCGAGTGCGTGAAAGCCGATCCCGACTTCACGCGGCGGCTGCCGCTCGAACGGCTCTACCGCCGCTACTGCCGGCTCGTCCGCGAAGACGCCAAGGTGCAGTACCGCTCCATCAACGACCGGGGCGCGATGATGCGCGATCAGGTCAGCAGTTTCATCGCTCCGGTGCGCATGGCGTACGAGTTCCAGAAGCGCACGCAGCAGTATCCGGACGACCTCGTCGCCAAGTACGGCAAAGACAACCTCGTGTCGCTGATGCCCTGCCAGAGCCGTCGGCCCCCCGCCAAGTGGGATAAGAACGCCGCCGGCGGCTTCTATGTGCGGATCCCCGTTCCCGACAAGGATACCTACATCGTCTTCCAGCGCATCTTCGTCGGCGAAAAGGACGGTCTGCCGTGGAACGTCGTCGATTATTTCAAACCACGCGCCGAGTTCCTGACCGCGCAGGATCTGGAGAAGATCCGCGCCTCCAAAGAGTGGCAGCTGATCTGGATCGGCCGCGACAAACTCACCGAGAGCGGGATGCTGCAGCTCGCTACGTTGCCCGAACGCGACGCGCGCTTCTTCTACGGAGAACTTTTCGATCCCAAGCACCCGGAACAGGAGTTCGACTTCTATCTGTCGGTCAAAAATGGCGGCAAGAGCCTGCTCGTCGACCGGCTGGTGCTGGCGAAGATCCCGGCCAAGAAGTGATCCGACGATCCCGACCGCGACCCCCGGAGCGATCCGCTCCGGGTGTTTTTTTATGCCTTGCGCCCGTACTCCGCGGGCAGCCGCCGCGCCAGCTGCCAGGTGGCGGCGAAACTCACCAGCGTCGCCGCCAGCACCCAGACGAAGAAACTCTGGTAACTGCTCCACGCCCGGATGCCGAGCCAGCGGTTCATCCCCGCGAGCAGCTGCCCGGAGAACGCCCCCGGCAGGCGCAGTCCGAGGATCATCAGGCAGCTCAACAGCGAAAAGATCGTCGTCTGAAACGCTCCGCAGCGTCCGGCGGCGTAGATCATCACCAGCATGTATCCCGTGAAGCCGAAGCCGTAACCGAACTGCTCGATCGCGATGAACGCCGCGCGCGTCACCCCGCCCGAAACCGGGAAGAACGCCCACCAGGTGTAGAGCGCGTCGGGCACGTTCAGCGCCAGCGCCATCGGCAGCAGCGCCGCCTTCAGCCCGACCCGCGCGGCGAAGATCCCGCCGCAGACGCCGCCCGCGAGCATCGCCCCCACCCCGATCGTGCCGACCATCACGCCGTACTGCTCAAGCGTCAGCCCGCCCCCCGCGGGGTCGAGCAGGAACAACCGCGACACGATCGTCAGCTGCGCCTCGGCAAAGCGGAACAACAGCAGAAAAACGACCACATTGCCGAAGTCGGGGAGTTTCACGAACTCCCGGAGCGTCGCCATGAACGCCCCCGCCGGACGCGCCCCCGCGCCGCGCTCATCGCGCGGCAGAACGGCATAGTGGAACAGCGCCAGCACGGCGAACCCCGCCGCGACCGCTCCGAACGCCCACGGCCACGGCGAACTCCCGCGCGCCTGCCCCCAGCGGGCGGCGGCGTAGAGCAACCCGCCGTTGGCGACGATCATCGCCGCCCGGTAGAAGACGCTCCGCAGTCCCGAGTAGAGCGACTGCCGGTAGTCGTCCAGCGCCACGATGTAGAACCCGTCCGCGGCGATGTCGTGCGTCGCCGATACGAACGCCGCCGCCAGCAGGATCCCCCACAGCCAGCCGAAACCGCCGGCACATCCCGCGGCCGCCGCGAAGAGCGCCCCGAGCCCGATCTGCGTGCCGATGATCCAACGCCGTTTGGTGCCGCGCAGATCGACCAGACACGACCAGAGCGGCTTGAACATCCACGGCATCCCCAGCAGACTCACGTCGCGGGCGAGGCTCTCCGGCGGCCGCCCCAGCGCGGCAAAGATCACCACCGACACCTCGCAGATCACCGCCGCGGGAACCCCCTCGGCGAAGTAAAGACTGGATATCCAGACCGGCGCATTGACTTTCAAACGCATTTATCCCTCCCCGTAGTTTTTGGGGATAATATACGGCGGCGGCGCGAAATATCAAGCCCGCCGCGGAAACGGATTTGAAAAGCGCTCAAAAGATGCTACATTAAAAAGATTGCCAGTTTTCCTACGCTCGGATTAAAGACTTCGGACGGCTTTAGCAGTGACGCGGGAACTGACACCGCCAAACCATAAATCAAACTTGAAAATCGGGGGTCTCCATGAAAAAACACTTTACCGTCCTGACATTCTGCGCCGTGATGATCGGCTGCGCGACGCTGCTCTGCGGCTGCAAAGCCGCGTCCCCGCGCATCACTCAGGTCGCCATAATCGACACGCTGCTGTGCGGAATGTACGACGGCTCCGCCACCGTCGGCCAACTCAAATCCTGGGGCGATCTCGGGCTCGGCACCATGCACCGGCTGGATGGCGAGATGCTGATGGTCGACGGCGTGGTATATCAGGTGAAATACGACGGTTCGGTGAACCGGCCGGCCGATTCGGAGACGATCCCCTTCGCCACCGTGGTCAATTTCGTTCCCGCCAAGCGGATCAAGCTGGAAAACATCAAATCGTTCCAGGAGTTCGAAAAGTTGATCCCGCAGCACCTCGCCAACCGGAATATTCCGATCGCGATCCGTTTGAACGGCACGTTCTCCGCCATGCACACCCGTTCGGTCGAACGGCAGAACAAGCCTTACCGCCCCCTGGTGGAGGCCGCCAAAAATCAGGCGGAGTTCAAATTCGACAACATCACTGGCACGATGGTCGGCTTTCTGTTCCCCCAATACGTCAAGGGGATGAACGTTCCCGGCTGGCATCTGCACTTTGTCGACAAGGATCGCCGTTGCGGCGGGCACATTCTGGACTTCGCGCTGCTCAAGGGCGAGCTGGAGATCTGCGAGGTCTACGATTTCCGGGCGGTCTTTCCGACCGGATCCAACCATCTGGCCCAGCTGGATCTGAACCAGGACCGCGGTCGGGAACTCAAAAAAGTGGAGTCCTCCCGCAAATAGGTGTGGCCCGAATAAATGCGGGGAGACGCTCACAAGTTCGCCCCGCGGAAACGATCCGGCGACCGGTTTGAATCCGGCGCCGGATTTTTCATTGTCCCGTCCCCGGGGCAAAAAAAAGGCCGCCGGAGGATCCCCCCTGCGGCCGGTCGATAAACGTCGAAACGCTTACTTCGAGAAGTAACGCTGCAACAGACCGTTGAACGCGCAGCCGTGACGCGCCTCGTCCTTGCACATCTCGTGGACGGTGTCGTGGATCGCATCGTAACCGAGCTGCTTCGCCTTCTTCGCCAGCGCGAGTTTGCCGGCGGTGGCACCGTTCTCCGCCTCGACGCGGACCTTGAGATTGGTCTTGGTGCAGGGCACGACGACTTCGCCCAGAAGTTCCGCGAACTTGGCGGCGTGCTCGGCCTCCTCGAACGCGATGCGCTTGTACGCCTCGGCGACTTCGGGATACCCCTCGCGGTCCGCCTGACGGCTCATCGCCAGATACATGCCGACCTCGGTGCACTCGCCGTTGAAGTTGGCGCGCAGCCCCTCGACGACCTCGGGATCCAGCCCCTCGACGGAACCGATGCGGTGCTCGTCCGCCCACGTCAGAGCGGCGCTCTCGTCCTTGAGCACGAACTTGGCCTTCGGGGCCTTGCACTGCGGGCAGCGCTCCGGAGCCTCGTCACCGTGATGGATGTAGCCGCACACCGAACAGACAAATGCTTTCATCTTGGATTCTCCTTGTATAAGTTTGGTTTCCCCATAGTCGGGAAACTTAAATGGCGGTACTATACTCTGTTTTTGCGCAAAATCAAACGTCCCGGACGAAATTATGCGGGATTTTTTCCCGCCCGGCGGCGGACGATATTCACTTGGGCGAGATCGCCCGGCCGATGCCGTCGCCCACGAAGTTGAACGAGATCACCGCCAGAAAGATCGCCGCTCCGGGGAAGAGCGTCAAGTGCCAGTAGTCCAGAGGATTCGCAAATGCCTGCCGCAGCAGGTCGCCCCAACTCGCTCCCGGCGGCTGGACACCGAAACCGAGAAAACTCAGACCGTTTTCCGCCATGATCGCCCCGGCGATGCCGAAGACGCCCCCCGTCAGCAGCACCGGCGAGATGTTCGGCAGCAGATGGCGGAACATGATGCGCCGCGTCGAAATGCCGGAAACTTCGCAACTCTGGATGTACGGCAGCGCGCATTGCTTGAGCGTTTCGCCGCGCACGAGGAACGCGATGCCGATCCACCCCGTGAGTCCGAGCACGGCGATGACGACGGGGATCGACTGACCGAAGTCCCGGTCGCCCAGCGAGGACATGAGGATCAACAGCAGCAGGAACGTCGGAAAGCACATCAGCACCTCGACGAGCCGCATCACCGCGAGGTCGAACGCGCCGCGCCAATACCCGGCGGCGATGCCGACCGCGGCGCCGATCGCGAGCGCGAGCGCGGTGGAAAAGATCCCGACCGCGAGCGACGTGCGCGCACCGTAGATCAGCCGCGACGCGACGTCGCGCCCGACTTCATCGCAGCCGAGCCAATGCCGCCGATCAGGGGGAGCGTACGGAGTCCCCGCCGGTTCAAAGGGGCCGTAAGGGATCGGCGCAAAGACGGTGATCCCGCGCTGGCGCGCCGCGCGCGCCCGGTAGTCGACTTTGTCCATGCGCGGAGAAACGAGGAAAAACGGCAGCGCCGCCAGCAGCGCGAGCGCGGATAGAAGCCACCGCCGGAACCGGGGGCGGCGGCGCAGCGCCGCGGCGGCGATCAGCGCGAGCGGGACGGCGAGCGCGAGATAGTTGAAACACTTTTCGACGAAGATCTCGGCGGAGTCCGGGGCGAAGAAGTGGCAGAGGAACGGCATCGACCACTCGCCGCCGCCGGAGCAAAACAGCGGACGCCCGTTGGCGAGGAACGGAGCGAATACGGCGGGCAGAGCGAGCAGCAGCACTCCGGCGGAGCCGATGCGCCCCGGAGTGGAGGAAAAAAACTTGCTTACCGCCGAACCTTTGCCATTCATAACCGCGTCCTCACGAGCGCCGGCGAAACTCCGCGGCCCTTTTTGCCGTGGGCATCGTCGCCGGCAATACTGTTTTGATAGTAAAATCGATCCATCAAACTTCCGCGTCAAGCTCTTTCAAGGTCTTACCGGACTCGGTCATCCAAGCTATTCTGCCATTGGCAGATCCGAACACGCAAAAACCTGCAGCAGCGGAAGGGCTGTCGAAAGCGATGTCCTTGGTGAGTACACCATATTTATACAGGCACTGTTTTTGTCGCGCAACTTCTTTATCCATTCTTGGCAACTCGGCGTTGGAGTTGCTCTGATTTTGCTGCCCTTGCAGACAATGATGCCCTCACTGGTGAGAAAACCCGTTGCGTCGGCTCCGCGTTCCTTCAAATGGAGCCGGACGACATTCTCGCGCGGCGTGTCTTCGGTAATTTCATCCAACGGCACGAAAACCTTGTGCCCGAGAATGCCCATGACGATTTTGGAATATTCGATAAACTCTTCCAGCTCGCTCTCCTTTTCCTCGGTGATGTTGCCGGGATTGGGGTCGTTGCCGTTTTTGACTATGTAACGTTTGGCGTCGGTCGCCAACTTGGTGAACTGATTTTCCAAATAGCTGATCTCGGTCGGCCCGAACGAGTTATTGGTGGTCGTGATCGCGACTGCTTCGGTCCAATAGTCATTTTCCGGATTGCGGGCATGCTCGAGAATTCGCCCAAGCAATCCGTTACCGTTTTTACGGATTCCCGCCTGACCGACATAGACGATACTTTCATTGCGTTCTGCAGATTTGCCGAAGAGGAAATAAACTCCGCTTTGTTGCAAATGTTCGCGTTTTTTGCAACTTCCCAACGCGATGCGCGGGATCTTGTAAACCACACCTGTCCAGTTCGGCATGGTGTACTTTATCGCTCCCGTGACCGATCCGTCAAGCAAAAACAATGAAATCGTCCTTCCGCGCTTCATGTCATCACTCCCATTGTAAACAGATAATGCTGTATTATATTATACCCTGGGCGCTGCTCTTTTTCAAGCGGTTGTTCCGACTGAAAGTGCCATTTTTCGATTTTATTTCGCGGGCAATAAATGCTCGGGCATTTATAAAACAGGCGGGGAATGGAGCGGGGATATTCAATTCCGAAATGGGGACACAAGAACAGAAGCCGCATCGCTACGCATCACGCGGTTCATAGAACCTTCTTCAATGCCGATTCGACCTCGGCAATCATGGTTCTCGCCTTGCCTTCCGTAACGCCACAAGTTGCGGCGGCGGCGATCAGGTCGGCGTCGGTGATGTCGCGCCCTTTGCCGTTGACCATCGCCGTGTGTTCGCCGTTGATCCCGGCGCAGGGGGTAAGGTCGTAGGCGGGCGCGAGCCGCCATTCGTTCTTGGGGGTGAGCAGGAACGCGAAGTTCTTGCTGTGGTCGTCGCGGTTACCGCTCTTGACGTTGAAGACCATGCGCCGCACCATCTCCTCCACATCGGCGTGATTGCGCGTCAGCACGAAGGTGAGTTTCAAAAGGTTTTCGTAATCCAGCGTCGGATACCGATGCGAGGCGTGGAGCAGTCCGCAAGCGGTATGAATGTGGACTTTGCCCTGCGGCGTCCGGTCGAAGCGCCGGACGCCGAAACACCCGCCGCCGTTTTTCAGCGGGAAGAGGTGCGTTTCCGGCATGTCGATCCCGGTTGCTTTCGCCGCGAGCGAGTAACGGTATTCCAACTCACCGGCGGTTTGCGGATCGTGCTTTTCCGGAAATTTGATGATCCACGGAGCGAAGCCCGGCGGCGGCTCCTTGCCGCCGTGGACGATGGTTTTGCGGTCATCCGACACCCATACGACGATCTTCGGGCGCGCGCCGCCGGAAGAACCGTTCATCTTCAACAACTCGTCCAAAACTTCGCTGTCGCCGCCGCAAACGATCTTGTCCACTTCGCCGGAAAGCGAATCCAACTCCACCTCGCCGAAATCGTCCGCCTCCTCGTCCGTGGGTTCATATTCCAACGCGCCCATCGGGTCGCGTCCGATCATGGAGAGACGTTGAAGCGGAGATATTTCTTGGAACGACAACCCGCGTTTCCGCAGCTTGCGGTCGATTAGCAAACAGCCCCAGCCGTCCGGCAGACTGTCGTTGAACAAGCCGAACAAGCCGTCGAAGGTGCGTTTTTCGTCCTCGAAAACGCCGGGGCGCAGCGGCAGTTTGAACGGCGAGAGTCCGATTTGGGAATCAAGAAACTCCGGTGCGTATTCGAAGAGTACCCGCCCGTTCTCATCGGAGAGCATTCCGACTTCGCGGCGAGTGCCGTAACTGTTGAGAAATACGTGGAGCCTCATTTCTTCCTCGCGCGCTGCCGGTGCGTTTTTTGCTCGGGGTGGTAAAGCGATGTCGGGACATCCGGTATTATGAACAACTCCGTGAAATCCTCCAGCCGCCCCAAGACCAGAGCAATGCCGAGGACGGTACGGAACTGCGCTTCGCCGGTCTTTTCGAAGCGTTTGATCGTACACTCCGCGACGCCGACTCTTTTCGCGAGTTCCTTTTGCGTAATGTTCTGCCGGATGCGCAGCTCGCGGACGCGCGCCGCGCACTCGCGCATCACGTCCTGCGGGACCATCAGCAGAGAATAAACATTATCGGTCATAATCCATCTCTTAATCGTGTTTTATCCACACTATAAGATAGCATACCATCCGTTAAATTCAAGCCTGGACATGTTTTTCCCAAAGGTCGCGAGTTCGACTCTCTCCACCTACTCCATTGCCTCTTGTTGCATAATGACCGAAACGGTCGGGAAATGACTGCGTTGATAATCAGCGTGTTATGACCTGTGTCAAAAATCGGGGTTGACACAACTCCGTTTCTAAAAAGCTGAGACAAATAGCGGTTTCGCGGCATCGGAGCTGTGTCCGGTGGTGTCCGAAGTTTTGCGCACATTTGATTCTGACGGATCAGAGTTCCACGCGCGCTGGCGAAGCCGAAACAAACCGACCGACCGTGCAGCTCCGGAGGAGCAGGTCGGTTTGTAAGGCGAAGCC
>Ga0208297_1000513_pt1 | contig 73278 bp, 67 predicted proteins | sample LMS_cellobiose_e_FD_187367 | JGI IMG/M metagenome (GOLD analysis project Ga0208297, IMG submission 187367) | Rumen-fistulated moose microbial communities from Alaska, USA - LMS_cellobiose_enrichment (SPAdes) (version 2) | ecosystem: Host-associated > Mammals > Digestive system > Stomach > Rumen...
CCAGGGAGAGCTGGTTTAGTTCTCCCTGCCCCTTACGGGGGAGCAACAATTGCTATGGACACTATCTCCATCAACTTCTGGACAATTAACACTGTCTATTTCTGGATATTATGAGTTAGCAGTAACAGTATGCAACTCGCTTTATAGAATTATAGAAAACGAGAAGTCAATTACAACGACCATATAGACCTTTTAACACAATATACCTGCATTGAAGCTAAATCGGAGAATAAAAAATACATAATATTGTGAAAAAGGACCCGCAGGGCTGGTTTGAGTAACAGTTGTTGCGGGTCTTTTTTATGGACCATGTTGCACTGGTCAGTGAAAATACACTCGCCAATAGTTAAGTCCATATAATTGTGTAAAAAGGTAGAGCCATAACAAGGCCAACCGGTTAAAATGTTAAAAAAACCCAAACACACTTAAACCGGGGAGGTCTTGAAATGGCTCAATACCATGTTACCATTGATTCCGAATTACTTCATCATCTATTTCTATCTAATGCCAAAGATGCTGGAATGGCAAAACTGTTGGAATCCATTTTAATCAGGTATTAGAGGTACAAGCCACTGAACAACTACGGGCTAAACCTTATGAACGTACAGAGGAGCGCCAGGGCTATCGCAACGGTAGTTATCCCCATTTGTTAACTACCAGGGTTGGAACCATCACTCTTCGGGTGCCAAGACTTAGAAACGGCAAGTTTTCAACTGAACTATTCAGTCGTTATCAACGCAGTGAGCAGGCATTTGTATTAGCTCTAATGGAAATGGTGGTCAACGGCGTTTCCACCCGTAAAGTAGCAGAAATCACTGAGGAGCTGTGCGGCACAAGAATATCAAAGTCATTAGTCTCTGAATTGTGCAAGAGACTGGATCCTTTAATAAATGCCTGGAAAGACAGGCCATTAAAAGATAACCAGTATCCCTTTTTAATCGTGGATGCCCTGCTCATCAAGGTAAGAGAAGAACACCGTGTAGTTAACCGTAGTATGCTGATAGCTACCGGAGTCAACCAGGACGGCATACGCGAAGTACTGGGATTCATGCTTGGCGATAGTGAATCCGAGGACAGTTGGAACGAGTTCTTCTGCTGCTTGAAGGAACGGGGGTTAAAGGGAGTAGATTTGATAGTTTCCGATGACCATAGGGGTCTGGTAAGGGCGATGCGCAGGAATTTTCAGGGAGCGAGCTGGCAGCGTTGCCAGACGCACTTTATGAGAAATATACTGGATGCAACGCCCAAAGCCGTCCAAAGTGAAGTCAAGGCCAGTGTTCAGGCCATAATGAACGCTCCTGATATAGATGCAGCCCGTATGCTGTTGTCAAAGACCATTGAGGAATATACTCAAAAGCACCACGTGCCATGAGAATACTTGAAAATGGGTTTGACGATGCTACAACCGTATTAATGCTTCCAGAGAAACCAATAGCATCGAGAGGTTGAACGAAGAAATACGGCGCAGGGAACGAGTTATACGGATATTCCCCAACCGGGAATCAGCTACCAGGTTAATCGGAGCCCTGCTCCTTGACATAGATACAAAATGGGCTGGAGGTAAAAAGTATCTCGATATGAAGGACTATCTTGAATACCGATCCGGCCAGCTTAAACTGTCGTCAAATGTCCATTATCTCTAGCTGGATTGGTTGCTGCCATTAACCGGTTGATTTTACACATAATTTAGGACTTGATCCTCGCCAATTGATTTATTATTTTGGTAATATTTAATAGAATACCAATAATTATATAAAATAACCATTATAAGACAGATATGAGGTGATGGAGTGCTAGTAACAGCAATCTCTACAATAGAAGACGACAATGATAAGACCTTTTTATTAAATTTGTATTTGGATTACTATGGCCTTGTGAAAAAGAACATTTACAATATAACTCATGATGTAAATCATTTAGAAGACTTGATTAATGATACTTTCATAAAATTAATAGGGAAAATATCCTTAATGCGAAATATGGACAGCAACAGTACAGCGGCTTATATTGTGTATACTTCCAGGAGTGTCGCACTTGATTTTATAAGACATAGAAATGTCGAGAAAAAATACATTTATTTTGGAGACGAATTAGATCTTGCGGAAACTCTGCAAGATATAAAAGATGACATCGAATACAGGATTATTCATGAGGAAGAAATGCTGCAGATGGTTAAGGCTATATTACAGCTTCCACCCAAACATAAATACCTACTATGTTTTAAATACATATTGGAAATGAGTGATAGAGAAATAGCGGCCATGTTAAATATAGCTCCTAGCAGCGTCCGACAGTATCTGACTCGTGCCCGGAGAGAGGCCAAAAAGCTATTAGACAAGGAGCTGAACGTAAATGCCGAACAACAATCTGAGACAAATAAAGAAAAAGCTTTATGAGGATTATGAAGACAGTCTGTTTAAATTAGTCATGTACAATGCAGCGGTAGAAGAAGGCCAGCATTTTCTGCAGGAAAAAGCCAAGCTAAAAAATGATTTGGAGTATCAACCTTCCCCAGCAGCGGTACGTAAATTTAGTCAGCAATTGGACTCTCATATGAGAAAGAAACAGTTTCATATCAAAAAGCAATGCATCTTAAAACATATTAACAAAGCTGCTATTGCTATGGTGATTATGTTTGTTATACTAGGTTCTGTCGTCGTGACCGTAGAGGCGGTTCGGATAAAGGCACTTAATTTTGTAATGGATGTTAAGCCAGAATATACTTCATTTGCGTTAAAAGACAGCGATAAAGGTGAAAGTACAATTGTAGACTGGCATAAAGCTTACGTACCAACCTTTATACCGCCAGGATATGAAGTAAATGCTGTTTCCGCTGGTCAGTATGCCAAAAGCATTGAATTTAAAAATAAGCAGGGCTTGCTTATCACATACATGGAATTAAGCGAGGGGAGCAAACCTCAATTGGATACGGAAAACGCATCCACCATTAAAACAATCAATGTAAACGGACACGAAGGGAAGCTTATTGTAAAAGGCTCCCTGGTTACCGTTATATGGCCAATGAATGACCATATGTACATAATTCGGGGACAGATGGAAGAAGAAACGGCGCTAAAGATAGCGGAAGGAGTAAAATATATAAACTAATTACTTGAATATTTCTCTAATAATAGAAAAAACTTGTTGCAGAAAACCTCCTTAGTCGTCTTTATTTATAGAAGACATTTTATGGAGGTTTTTTATATGAGAAAAATTATCTGCATGGGAATTCTGGTTCTAATGACTTTGTTTTGTGCTGTTCCGGCTCAAGCTGCTGGTGGAGCTGAGAATACAGGGAAACCAGGCGTGATCACTCCTAAATTCACTTATATTTCATTACTAAACGCGGGTCTGGATATCAACTCGTCGGGTAAAGCCACTTGCATAGGCCATGCTTCAGCCTATAATAGCTCGCATACTACAAGACTGACAGTACAATCGCAAAAATCCACCGGCAACGGTTGGAGCACATTTAAGTCTTGGTCCACATCATCGACTGGACAGTCCATTGCTGGTCTTGAAGAGGATTATTATGTTGTCCATGGCACCTACCGAGTATGTTCTACTGCTAAGGTATATAATGCTTCAGGTAATCTGCTGGAAAATAAATCTGCCTATTCTGATACAGTAACGTATTGAATTCATTGGTTGTAAACATTGTCATAGCTATACTTTTTTAAATTGTTAAAGTAAGAGAACCCTTACTATAAAGTTAATGATGGGTGAAAGGGGGGTGGTGTCTATGAGGGCGGTACAAAGAATTCCACGAGATAAATTTGTATGTTGTAAAGTCTAAAACTATTGATGAGAGCATATTAAGGGAGGAATAAAAATGCTAAAACTAAAATCTAGTTTGAAAATCGGTATTACTTCCATGCTAATGGCTGTTTTCCTTATTACGCCAGTAATGGCTATAGATCAAACACCAGAAAATACTTCTAACGATAGGTTAAAGTTATTGAACACCTACGCTTACACGGAAGTAACAAACCAACCTAGTCCAGAGCTCAATTATAACGAAAATCTGCAAAATATTTACTTAAACATGAGTGATTCTGAATTCAATGATGCAATGAATAAACATATTCAGGATGTAATGAACAGGCAAAAAGCTGGTGCATATATTATTTGGAATGAGGATTTTACTAAACAGTTAAAAATGTTTAATCCTGATCTGTGCCAAGCGATTGAATCGCAGAATAATGTTACTAAGCATAAACTTCAATCCCGGGCAGCATCTTATACACCTGGAAATGCGGATAAAACGTGGTATGTATATGGGAACAATGCTTTAGGCATTCATTTAATTGGACTACGCACCAGAATTGAATGGGCATGGGATACGACACAAATAACCTACGCTTTGCCAAGTACAACTGGAGAGACTTATGCGCCAACTTGGAGTTATGTGGGTATTGCGGGTAATACCCAAACATTTTATGACAATAATACAAGATTAAAAAAATGGGTATCTGGCAAATTTAGATCATCTTATCAAGGTACTACTCTTGAAGAACGGACTTTATCATTGACAATAAACATTTATGCTGGTGGAGACTACAATCCGGCAAGTGGTGCATATTAATATTCGCTACTAATTGAGTCATGCCATTTACATGGAGTTTCATACAATCTCTCCATTTTAAGTAGCCTATGCGAAAATACACAATTCGCATGATTATTATTCAAATTTATCCTAGATTTATAACAATCGCATAGGCTGCTATATGACTATTTTATCTTGGGTAGGTGTTTATGTGAGTAATCTTTTCAGAAATATTGCCTTGTTATTAATTATTTGTGCTGTAGTATTTAGTATCTCTTTTCCGCTAGTATTATTAACTGACCAGGCACCTTTATTTAATAAGATATATACTTCTTTACTAATAATGTTCCCATTGACTATTGCATCTGGCTTATTTTATGGTTTATCTGTAATAATTAAAATACTAAGTGATATTGCATCTAAGGTTTAACCTGCATTCACAGAACATACAATTGTATGGCTGTGCTCAAAGCTGTCCAGTTCATAAACAGCGATCTGTTCGTCAATGGCAGCATAAATCTTTTTATCTTTGTCAGAAACGAACCTCTAGTATTGCGTATTTGGGTGGACAATGCACTGCTGAACTTGGGTTCAGGGAAACACTCCTTCAATGGCACTGGTAAACCCAGTCAAACCACCCACACATGCAATTAAAATATCTTCCACACCCCGATTAGGTCATCCATTCATTACGGAGAGCCAGAACTTGGCGCTTTAGTTTTCTCCCACCCACATGCCGAGAACCTCCTTAATTCCGTCCATTTGTATACTGATGGCTATGTAGACGGCTTTTTTCACTATTTGTCCTTCGCTGAGTACATGAAAGTGGATTGCATCCATAAAAACTTCGGCAGAAATGCTTTCCAATGGCTGCTTGCTACTCCTTAACCACCGGTAAAATCTTATCTGTGACCAGGCTTATTTCTTGTGAATATCAATCAAAAAGTGGACCACTGTGCTAATTAAAATTGAGCCACTAATGCTAGTTTAAAAGTGAGCCACTCTGCTCACTTTTGGCTTTGATAGAACTCCACATTGATTAGCCTTGACTCTCACCACCTCTTTGTTGTTTCAGCCGCTGTTCTAACCGGTAAGATGGTACGTTCATATCCAGAATATGAGCTCGGTGGGTTAAGCGGTCTACTAGAGCAGCAGTTAACATAGTATCCGGAAAGATTTCCGTCCAACGCGAGAACTCCAGGTTGGTAGTAATGATGACGCTTCCCCGTTCATTGCGCTCTGATAGTACATGAAACAGGAGTTCTGCTTGGTTTTGGTTAAAGCTTAAATAAGAGAGCTCATCAAGGATCAGTAAATCCAGCTTGGCAATGCTCTTCTGCAGTTTTAACAGGTTTTGGTTAAGCTGAGCTTCGATTAGTTCAGCCACCAAGTTAGCTGCGGTGTAGAATCGCACCTTAAATCCATAGCTGCACATACGTCTGCCTAAGCCAATAGCCAGATGAGTCTTGCCAGTACCGGGATTGCCAATCATTATCACGTTTTCACGGCGTTTGACAAATTCGCCGGTGGCTAATTGCCATATCAGGGCATCTTCTACCTGGGTTAGTCGGCTTAAATCAAAGGTATCCAGGCTCTTTCCCAAAGGAAACTTGGCCTTGCGGATTTTTAACTGCTGCTGGTTTTCCTCTCTTTGATTGATCTCTCTTTGCAGTACTTGGCCTAAGAAATCTGCATAACTAAGGCCTTGTTCTTCCGCCTGGCGTATTAGATCCTCAATATGGGCCAGGGTGGGCAGCCTGAGTTGTTTGGCGTAAAGTTTGATCATCTCCTGTCCTGGGTTCATAGCTGTACACCTCCAGACAGCAGCTGATCATAGGCTTTGATATCAACGGGGTTAACTACTGGGCCTGGGGTTGCTAAAGGTATTACCTGGCTTTTCCGGGTCAGGTCAAATTCAATAATATCAAGGGAGTACTGCTGTTTTTCCAAGGCTTTTAATACTGGTTCTAATCCCTGATCAACTATTAGGCGCAGAAGCTTAACCATGGCTTTGTCAGGGTTTTTTAGCTTTTTAGCATAGGCAAATATCTGTTCTGGTAACTTGGCCTCCTTGATTGGTTTGGCATGAAATACTGACCGGGGCCGTTGCTCTATCAGGGGTATATAGTGCTCCAGTTGATAAATGGTCTGGTATTTTTTGTAGCAGCGGGGGTGACTGGCTATCTTTTCTCCCCGGTAGTAAATATTAATCTCCAGTCCACTGGCTTTAACGGTTACCTGTTTGCCTGACCATTTTACTGGTACTGAGTAGCTGTTAGTTTCAAACCGGACCGTAGAAAAGTAATCTACTCGTACTTCAGCACTTTTACAGCTTTCATAGCGTTTGAGGGGCAGGGGCAGCAGGGCTTTTTGTTCCAGGGCAAAGGCCTCTTTTACGCTCATATCCCTGCTCTGAACCTGATGGTGTTCTATGTAGTTCAGGCAACGTTGCTGCAGTAATTGATTAAGTTCTTCAAAGCTGGATACTCTAGGTACTGGTACTAAAAAGTTGCGGCGTGCGTAGCCAACCAGGTTTTCTACCAGTGATTTCTCATGACCCTCCCCTGGATTGCAGAATACTGGCCGGTAAGCATAATGGGCTCTAAAGGCGGCGAATTTATCCTGCTCCCGGGCTGTTTTGCCCCAGCCTTCTTTTACCGCGGTTTTTAAGTTGTCATAGATCAGGTCCCGGCTCACTCCACCGAAAAATTCAAATCCTTTGATATGGGCTTCTAAAAAGGTTTCTTCTCGTTCGGTGGGATAAGCTATTACGAATGGGGCTAAGCTGTGGCAAAGCCGCATACAAAACAGATGGGCTTCGGTTCAGCAAGCTATGTTAGGGCAATTTTCGGATGTTGCAGACAGAACAAAAAAGAATTTTTATGCTACATTGAAAAGTGCCTTGAAAAGAGGTTATGGTTGGGGATTTTTGTCGCACGATATAACACAAGGGATTATGGTACCTAAAGCAGAACCTGTCGAGAAGCCAATCCTGAATTTTCAGGAGCTAAGCTTGCTATTAGAAGTAGCAAAAAAGTACAAACATCACTTAATATTGCGGCTATTGATTGTGACAGGTGCTCGCTTAGGAGAGGTTTTGGGGCTCAGATGGTGCGACATTGATTTTGAGACAGGTAAAATCAATATCGTGAAATCCGTTGACTCACACGATCGTATATTAAAAGATCGGGTTAAAACCAAAAGCTCCCGCCGAGTCACTATATTGGATAAAGAAACCTTGAAATATTTAAAGCACAAGCAACAGACTGATAAGGTAGTTGCGATAAACAAAAATGAACGCTTAATTTTCTTAGCAGACGATGGACGTCCTATGAGACACAGAGCCGTGGAGTTGACTTTTAAGCGGGCATTAAAAAAACTGGATTGCCTGAAATGGGAATACATCGCATACGTCATAGTGTTTTAACTAAAATGCATGACTTAGGCATACCTGTAGCAGATATTCTAGCTCTTAGTGGTCACGCTACTATTCAGAGTCTGCAGCCATATATCCATTCTAAAAAAGCAGGACTTAATCTTTTAGATACGGTTAATAAAGCAGAGGCACACAAAGTGGCAGACAACTAAAATTAAACCCCTATATATAGGCTTTTATATATAGGGGTATATTCTTCAAATCCTGTCATCCCGACCATTTTTTTTGTCCTGCAAATCCCTATATATTGGGGTTTAGAAGCATTCGAAAACAGGTTGATACCTTTCTACTATAGTTCTTCCACGGCAGACCATGCAAGTTACTTCTAGATTACTATATGGGAATATGTACAATCACTATTGCGCACAATATGTACATAATGTACGATGGGGGTGAAGGGGTGGTGTACATGCAGACTGTTAATGCTACCGAGGTAAGGAATAATTTTAGTTATTATATTGACACCGTCGTGAGGGAAAAGCCCATAGCTGTTAAACGCAACCGAGACGTACTGTTATTCTTATCTGAACAAATGGTAAAGGATTTGCTGCATAATCTTACAATTAAAGCTGAACTAACAAAAGAAGATGGCATAATTGTAGGGACACTAGAGGGTTTTGATATAGTCACCTATGGAGACTCTGAGCAGGAAGTCATCCAAAAACTAGCTGAGGGCTTGTTGGAATATGCTCAGGACTATATTAATGATTTTAAGCTGTTTTATAATGCTCCCAACCGGAAAAGCCATTATCCTTATATCCTAAAAACGCTTTTAGCATCGACAATAGACGAAATTAAAGGATTCATACATGCCTAAATGGTCTGATTTAAAAAGGTTTTGCGAGCGCGATGGATGGGAGCTTTATACAGTAACAGATCATTTCTATTATCGCAAGCTGATGCCTGACGGGACTTTAAAGCTAACCAAGGTATCAAACAGTACTGGTGAAATACCTAAGCCTCTCTGGAAATTGATAAGGACTAAGCAATTGCAAGCAACCCAAGAATACTTTAACAGACTCATATAACCCTTCCACTAGAGGGGTTGTTATTAAAGCTTGTGCTAACAAACTAAATGTATTGACTTTCAAATGGCATTTTCTCCAAACAAAACCTTGTTGACAGCCTACTGGAACAGCCTCATTGATCTTCTAGGATATTTCGTTCGTAAGGACTTTTATTATATTAGAAATGCCTTCTCCTCCAATTCCAGAACTGAAGTATCTCCTGCTTTAATTATGGCCAGGGTGGTTTCTACTTCGGGCACTATGTTTTGCAAAAAGAACCGTGCCGCAGCCACTTTGCCTTGATAGAAAGCATAGTCATAGTGGTCGGTTCCTAGCTCGTTAATCTTCTTTTGTGCCACCAATGCCATATCCAGCAATACTTTGCCGCAGTATATCTTGCCGGTAGCATGGAGGATGCGGGTGGCATAGAGGCCTATCATGTCTATTTTTCCCTGTCCTAGGTAACCAACGATAGCCGCCTGGATTTGCCTGTAATTTTCCAGCCCTTTCTGCAGTAGGGCGAATTCCTGGGCAAAATCAGGATTATCTTTGTTCTTATTAATAAAATCCTGAATGGATTGCAGCCATCCGGCAAATACCGCACCTTTGCGCTTCGTCCATTTGCGGGCAATCAGGTCCAAGGATTGCAGGTAGTTGGTGCCCTCCCATATGCAATAGATTCTGGAATCCCGCAGCATCTGGGATATTGGATATTCCTCGGTGTAACCATAACCACCAAAGACCTGCAGGGCTTCGTTGATGCACTGGAAAGCCATATCGGAAGCGTACGCCTTTATAATAGGAGTGGATAGATCCACTATATCCTTAGCATTGGCAGCTAGTTCTTCATCATGACTCCATTCAGCTAAATCCAGTAAATACAAGTTGTAGACAATCACCGCCCGCAGAGCTTCAATATGAGACTTTTGGAACATAAGATTGCGTCTAATATCCTCATGGCGAATGATGGGGACTCTTTCACCTCTGAGATCAGACAGCAGCCGTCCCTGGATACGCTGGGATGCATAGTGAGCTGCATTGTAATAGGAAACAGCCGCGAGAGCTACCGCACCATGGCCGGTATTAAGACGTTCTTCATTCATCATTTTGAACATTTGATAGGTACCTTGACCGGCCCCGTTTTCATCAGGGGGGTCTCCTAAAATGTATCCCCGGCAGTTGTTGTCCTCGCCAAAATTAATCAGACAGGTAGCTGAGCCCTTCATGCCCATTTTATCTTCGATGCTGATGCAATTTATATCATTGAAATCTCCGACTTCTCCGTCTTCGGTAAGCCAATACTTAGGTACCACGAATACTGACAGACCTTTTAACCCGGGAGCGCTTCCTTCAACCCGAGCCAGGACCATGTGGACGATATTTTCGGTAATGTCTTGCTCAGCTCCGGTGATAAAACACTTGGTACCTTTAATTTTATAGACCCCCGGTTCATCAGTAGGATACGCCTTGGTAAAAAGGTCACCTAAATCGGAACTTCCTCCCGGTTCGGTTACCGCCATGGTACCGGTCCACTGTCCGCTGAACATTTTGGGTAAGAAAAGGTTTTTCAATTTTTCGTCACCAAAAGTCTGAATTAAATTGCAGGCTCCCGCACTTAGTACAAAGTAGGGTGCCAGCGCTGGATTGGCAGCAGCCAGGTATTCCCAGGCGCATCCTAATATACATAGAGGCAGAGCCGATTCATCATTGCGGTTTTTATTGCTGGGTCCCAAACCGCTGGATTGAATAAAATGGTAGGCTTTCTTCATTGATTCGGGAATCTTAACCTTGCCATTCTCAAACTGAGCCTGGATCTTGTCCCCATCTTTATTGGTGGGGGCTATTACCTCCTGAGCTATCCTAAAGGCATTGTTAAGTATGTGATCTATATCGTCTATTCCGTAGGTGTTCCTGAACCGGTCAGTATTAAAAACCTTGGACAAATCCAGCCATTCCTTGAGAAGAAAAAGATGATCCCGGGTGGAATAAATAAAACCGGAAGACATTATAACTTCCCCCTCTGTGTTTATTTCTGATAAACACTCGCTTGGAGCAGGCCTTAGCTGGCCAATCTTCGTCCCCCCAAGGTGGATAGCTCAATTAGCCTCACCTAAGCATTTATCTTTCAGTATTCTGGTGACTCCCAAGCAAGCATGGTTGTGTTGTTCTTCGCTAAAAGGGCTTCTTATCCCTGTAGGGCATCACTAGCAAAATCTCCAATATTCCGACATTAAACATGCAACCGGGAAGGGATATAGTACTATTTTTTGGCCTGCAAAGAGTCGAAGAGCTGGTAATGGCAATGGGCGGAAAATGACAACAGCTTAGTTAGTAAAGAGCACATAGGCATAGATTTATATCCTGTATCAGAACCTAAAGAGTGATGTATTGGAAAACCTTCCCCTATCTCTGCAGGAAAATGGTAAAATTGCTGAAAGAATATATTGAAGGAGGCAAAGAGAATGGTTGGGTTAGTAATTGTCGGAGTAATCGTATTTTTGCTGGCGATATTCCTGATCGGTGTCTACAACAGTCTGGTAAAGCTAAGGCAACGGGTGCAGAATGCCTGGTCCCAGGTGGATGTCCAGTTAAAGCGGCGCTATGACCTAATCCCCAATTTGGTCAGCACTGTTAAGGGCTATGCCCAGCACGAGAAAGACACTTTAGAAGCGGTTACTCAGGCTAGAAATATGGCCATAAATGCAGGAAATGTCCGGGAGCAGATGCAGGCGGAAAACATGCTTAACAATGCTCTGCGTTCTTTGTTTGCGGTAGCTGAAGCTTATCCGGAACTGAAAGCCAACAGCAATTTCCTGCAGCTGCAAACCGAACTCTCTGATACAGAAAGTAAAATTGCTTTTTCCCGCCAATTCTATAACGATACCGTGCAAAAATTCAATACCAAGCTTGAGTTATTTCCTACCAACCTGGTAGCCGGTATGTTTGGCTTTACCGCAGCGGATTATTTCACCCTCCAGGGTGAGCCTGATGCTCGTCAAGCGGTGAAAGTGGAGTTTTAAAGGAGAATCCGATATGACACCAAAAAACTATTTCTGTTTTTTGCGTAACACGGTTTTAAGCATCTGTATGAGCCTGTTGCTGGTTCTAACTGGTATGGCCACATGGGCTTTGGCGGATGATCGCTATTTGACCATGGAGCAGATCATTGTAGATGCCCAGGTACTTCCAGATGCATCCATGCAGGTGACGGAAAGGATCACGGTAGACTTTTCCGGGCGGTGGAACGGCTTTTATGTAAAGATTCCCCAGGGTGATACCCCTATCACAGAAGTACAGGTGAGCGAAAACGGCCAGCCCTATGAATTTAATCCTGGCTCAGAATATGGACCACCTGGCACTTTCCTAATCAAACACGAAGGTGATGACATTCTCATTGACTGGAGTATAGATGCCCGTAATCAAGTACGTACCTTTGACTTGTCTTACCGGGTAGTGAATGCCGTTCAGATTCACTCTGATGTGGCAGAGCTCTATCGCAAATTCATTGGCGAGGACAACGGCAATAAGATCTCCGATGTCCAGGTTAACCTGACCCTGCCGCCGGGAGCGGAACAATTTAAGCAGGGAGAAGATATTCGCATCTGGGGACATGGACCCCTAAACGGGGAGATTGAATTTGCTGGCCCAAATGAAGTAGTTTTGAAAGTCAGTGACCTGCCGCCCTATACATTTATGGAAGGCCGGGTGGTTATGCCGGTCAGCCTGTTTCCTGATGCTCCGAAGGGAGCATATACTAACCAGCCGGCTCTGGAGCAAATCTTAGCCGAGGAACAGAACTGGGCCGACCAGGCTAATAGAGAACGAATGATAGCCAGGGTGGAAATTGGTGTCGGAGCAGGTATCGTGGCTGCAGCCCTGGCTTTTGTTTTCCTGTTGTGGCTGAGATATGGTCGTAAATATCCTACTGATTTTGATGGCGATTATTACCGGGACCTGCCGGCTGCATACAGCCCTGCGGAGCTTAGTGTGTTATGGAATTTCAAGGTCATGAATACCAGTGACATGACGGCTACTATCATGGACCTGGCCCGTCGCAAGTTCCTTTCTCTTGAGGAAGCGTCGGTGCAGGCCAAAAAACTTTTTGGCGACAAAGAAATCAGTACATTCCGGCTCAATTTTTTACCGGCGCCTGAACCCACTGCACTTCGTAAACCGGAAGAAGCGGTGCTGCGACCCCATGAAGCCCAATTGGTTGATTATCTTAAAAACGAAATCGGCGATGGCAAGGATCATATTTATTTGACCGACATAGAAGAATACGCCAAAGATTACGCCACAGACTTTCTTGAATTCTGGAGCAGGTGGACTTTAGGAATCATAGACAAATGCGAGGAGTACAATTTCTTTGACAACAATGGGAAAATGCTGCTTTCTACCGTATTTGGCGGGATTGCCCTTTCGGCATTAGGTTTTATCATGGCAATGCGCATTGGAGCCATCGGCTGGGCCACCTTTATTGCCGGCCTTATTGTACTCATTGTGCCGCTCTTCTTCAAAAGACGTTCGGTGACTGGGCAGGAAGATTATGTACGTTGGGAAGCTTTCAAACGTTTTCTGGAGCATTTCTCCGAAATGGAACGCCACGAGATTCCCAGCCTCATCATCTGGGAACATTACTTGGTTTATGCAGTGACGCTGGGAGTGGCCAAAGAAGTCATCAAGCAACTGGAAGTAGTCTTTCCTAATCTGAAGGATGGAGATTACCGCTTCGGTTACGGATGGATGAGGTATGGCACTGATCGTTCCGGCATGACTGCACTGACCAATACCTTCGAGGGGATCGGTAATTCTTTTGAAAGAGCTCTGCAATCCGCTGAAAAGGCGGTCAGCAAGTCTTCATCTGGCTCTGGCCGCGGGGGAGGATTCTCCAGCGGAGGAGGCGGCGGAAGAGGCGGCGGCAGCTACGGGGGGCGATAGGGCGAGAAACATGAGTCAGCCGCTGCTATACTGGGTAGGGGTCGACAAACCTGTCGACCCTCCCTCTGTAACATCATTACTTAGAGTCCTGTATTATTTTCTCACCCTGATTTTAATTCAACCTCGTTCCATTTTGCAGGGTTAAATAAAGCCAAAAACCTGGATTGCTCCAAGTACATGGGCAATAACTTTATCGATATCTACTACTCGCCAGCTAGTAATACTTAATAATTATTAAACTCGGGAGTATATCATGAACAAGTACAAGATAACCTCCACTTCATCTCTTTAGTTCTCATCTGTATTGTCCTCGGCTTGAGCTAAGAAGCAAAGAATAAGGTTATTTTCATGGAAAATATAAAAACCTCCCTAAAATGTCTTTCATAAATGAAAGACGGCTAGGGAGGTTTTTTTTGCCAACTGAACAGCGTTTTTTCAATATCCCAGATATGCTGCCCCAGCTTGTAAGGTTCGCTGCTTAATGGATTCGATGTATGGGCTAGGTTACTTTGGCACGAAACGTGCCAAAAAACTGGCAATGCCAAATGCCTGTGAATCCTTATTCTGCTAGATATGATTGCTAAAATCAGGATAGGGGTGATTCTATGACATTTGATGTAAAGTTGAAAACCGGCTTTTTTAAGACCCAGTCTTATTTTCTTACCGTTAGCCCAGGTCAAAGTATTGCTGAACCACAGTTGAACAAGAAGGCTGTAATTCGGAGATTTCAGTCTTTAATTGAACAGCTGAAGGCATTATAAACATCTGCCTAGGATGGCTTGGCTAGCTCTTTGGCCAAGGATAGCAAGGTGGGAGCATTATTTTTCTGAGGATCTTCCAGGACTATCTCCAGAAGAGCATGCAGTATTTTGCCCATATCCGGGCCGGGCTCTATACCAATTTCCATCAAGTCATGGCCGTTAACGGCTAGATCCCCAATCTTTAGAGGATGCTTTTCGTGAAGTATCTGCTCTATTTCGGCCTGCATTTCATTCAGCGAGGTGAAGTCAAAAGGCGGTGCTGAACCCAGGATATCGGCCTTTTGAAGATCATACAGGTCCTGCAGGTTGTGTTCACCTACCTGGCTTACCAGCTTTTTGAGATTGGCATTACGAAATCTGGCAAAGCGAGTCATATGGGCACCGACCAGAATGGTAATGTCCTCAATGGTTTTATGGTCATATCTGAGACGTTCTAGAATGCAGCGGGTTATTTCTTGACCCTTCATATGGTGCCCGTAAAAATGACCTACTCCATCTTCACCCCGGGTGAAGGTAGCTGGTTTGCCAATGTCATGCAGAAAGGCTGCCCAGCGTACATTAAGGCGAGGTGGAACCGCATCCAAAACCGCCAGAGCGTGCTGGAAAACATCTTTGTCATGGTTCTTGTTGTGCTGGTCAAAGCCAACCATAGGCATTGCTTCGGGAATTATGTGAGCTAATAGGTTATGATCCAGCAACAGTTTTATTCCCAGGGCCGGACTATCAGAAACTAATATTTTATTTAACTCCTCCCGGATTCTCTCAATGGAAACCTGTCTGATTAGTTCATGGGAATCAAGTATAGATTCGGTTACAGTCGGGTGCAGAGTAAAACCAAAGCTGACCGCAAGACGGATAGCTCGTATCATCCGCAGGGGATCTTCTGCAAAGCGTTCCCGGGATTGGTTTAGCGGGGACCTGATTATCTTTTTTTCCAGGTCTTCCCGGCCTCCAAAAGGATCATGAATTACCCCTTTAGCATCTATCGCTATGGCATTAATGGTAAAATCCCGCCGTTGTAAATCCTCATGCAAACCGCCCTGACCATTATCCCTGCCCTTGAAAGTGGATATCTCTACCGGTACACCGTCCATAAATACCGTCACCGTTCCATGCTTGACGCCGGTGGGCACGGTTTTTGGGAATAGCGCCATGATTTCCTGGGGAAGTGCAGAAGTAGCCACATCATAATCTGTAGGAGGCTTTTCCATCAGCAAATCCCGTACACACCCTCCTACTGCGAAGGCTTCTCTACTATGGCTGCTTAATATATCTATTATTTTTATGACATAGGGCGGTAATATCATGTAGTCAAGCCTTTCCAAAAGATACTCTACATATCAATTATCCATTAGAAGCTTCATTTAGCCAACTATTTATTAGTTTCTACTTTAAATAATCAGCGATATAAAAAACCGGACCATATTGTATGATACCGTCCGGTCAGAATGTCAAAATAGTACATAAATTAATTGCCACGCCTTCGGATCGCAACATAATTAGCTGCCAACGGGAGCCTGAGTAGTACTGGCTGGCGGAGCGGAGAATACCAGCTGATCACTGCACTTGAAAGTGCCGTCAACATATTAGCCTGATAAGATAGGGAATACTTTAAAAATATAAGTAGATAGCAGGTAAGATAGTAAGGATAGTAAAACTACAGTCTGAAAACCGGAAAGTAGTTATAAACACTCTTAATAACAATAAATATAATAGATCGCAAATTTATTCCAGGCAATTCATTCTCGACAAGATATTCAATGGTATAATATCTAAAATGGGAATAAAGGACCGGAGAAAGGTGGAGAAGTAACCATGATAAAAGAATTCGAAACCGTGAAACTGGAAATCAAAGACAACGGAGTTGCAATCGTTACATTAAATCGCCCCAAGTATATGAACGCTTTCAATTATGAGATCTGCCGGGATTTTCCAGCTGCCTGCCAGGAAGTAAAGGACCAGGAAGCTAAAGTTTTAATAGTTACCGGAGCCGGTGCTGGATTCACTTCCGGCGGTGATGTATCTGTACTGGCGGCAATGGATAGTCCGGCCAAAGCCAAGTGGACCTATGACCAGTCCACCGGGGTGGTAAAAGCAGCGTATGAAATGGAAATACCGGTTATTGCAGCGGTAAACGGTGCGGTTGCCGGAGCGGGAACCGCTCTGCTGATGGCCTGCGATTTGATTATTGCTGCCGATACTGCCAAGATTGCTTTCAATTTTATTAACGTAGCATTTACCGCGGACAGCGGTGCCTCCTATTTCTTAACCCGCCTGGTGGGTTACCAGAAGGCTGCAGAGATACTTTTGTTCGGCAAGATTTTGAAGAGCCAGGAAGCGGAGCAGCTGGGAATTGTCAATAAGGTAGTGCCGGCTGACCAGCTCATGGATGAAGCTTTAGCCTGGGCGGACAGGTTAGCTGCCGGACCTGGTTTCACTCAAAAGCTGGATAAAAAACTGCTGCGGGCGGCTATGTGCAATGATTTCTATGAGCAGGCCGAACTGGAGAGCATGTATCAGATACTTACCTGGGCTTCCGATGACTTTAAAGAAGGTACCCGTGCTTTTCTGGAGAAGCGTAAGCCGCAATTCAAAGGAAAATAGCATTGACTATGCCTGGTTATTGAGGAAAAGGCCGTTTCCTGCTGGGAAGCGGCCTTTTATTTACGATAAATCTTTTACCCAGGTTACATAGTATTTGCTTGATACCTAGAAAGGATATCCCATATGCTGTAAATAATAAACCTGTACCATAGTCGAAAATTAATATAAAGGAGGAAGAAAGATGAGTGCTGTTAAGATAATTGATAATGTTTACTGGGTAGGAGCCCGGGACCACAATCTGCGTATTTTTGATATCATTATGACTGCTGAAGATGGAACCAGCTATAATTCCTACTTAGTCAAGGGATCTGAAAAGACTGCTTTGATTGACACCGTGAAAGTTAAGTTCTGGGACGAACACTTGAAAAGACTACAGGAATTAGTTAACCCGGCCACTATTGATTATTTGATTGTTAACCATGCTGAACCTGATCATACCGGATCAATCGAAGCATTGTTAGCTATTAATCCGGACATTACTGTTCTGGGCAGTGATACTGCTATTGATATTTTGAAGGAAATTGCCAATCGAAGTTTCAAATATCAGGTGGTCAAGCAAGGGGATAAACTGTCTTTGGGTAACTGGACATTGAGCTTTATAAGCGTTCCTTTTTTGCATTGGCCTGATTCGATATATACATATCTGGAGGAGGAAGGCATCCTGTTTTCCTGTGATTCCTTTGGCTCCCATTATCCTGACGAAAAGCTGTTTAATGACCTGGTAGAAGGGGATTTCCTCCATGCATTTCAATACTATTTTGACAAGATTATTGGTCCCTTTAAGCCCTATGTACTAGAGGCTTTGGAAAAGATAAAGGATCTGGAGCTAAAAGTAATATGCCCTGGTCATGGACCAGTGTTGCGCACCGGTATACCCTATTATATTGATCTTTACCGGCAGTGGTCTACGGTGCCCAAGTACTACAAAGATGACCTGCCCCGGATAGTTCTGGCTTATGTAAGTGCTTACGGGTATACAGATGCCCTGGCTAACAGCATCATCGACGGGATTAACTCCGTGGGCAGCTTTTATATTGAAAAACATGATATGGTTTATGCTGATTTAGACCTGGTGCTGGAATCAGTTAACCAGGCCGATGGGTTGCTGGTGGGTTCACCTACCATTAATGGCGATGCTCTGCCAGTAATCTGGCAGCTGCTGCTTAATCTCTCTCCCATAAACCACAGCGGGAAAGTAGCTGCTGCTTTCGGCTCCTATGGATGGAGCGGGGAAGCAGTGCCCAGCATTGAAGCACGTTTAAAAGCTATGCGCATGCAGGTAGTGCCTGGATTGCGGGTGCGGCTTAAACCCACTGCCAATGATCTGGATAAGGCCTTCCTGCTGGGAGTAGAGTTTGCCAAAGCCATCCAGCAGAAGAAACAGGATGTCTCTAAGTTGAAATGGCGTTGTTTGATCTGCGGGCATATACATGAAGGAGCTGAACCACCGGAAATCTGTCCAGCCTGTGGGGTGGGCAAGGAAAACTTTGAACTGTTGCAGGTGGAGGATGCTTTCAATAAAGATACCGATGAAAAATTTGTGATTATCGGCGGAGGTGTTGCGGCTCTCTCGGCTGCCGAGGCCATTCGGGAGCGCAATAAGACTGCTTCCATAACTATGATAACCGATGAACCGGTGCTTCCCTATTACCGGCCAATGCTGTCTGACTACCTGGGAGAAGAAATAAAAGGTGAACGGTTGTTCATTCATGATCTGGCCTGGTATCGTGAGAAGCGTATCGAGGTTCTGACCGGCCAGGCTGTTACCAAACTGGACACCGCAGCTAAGCAGGTAGCTACTGAATCAGGTACAGAGATTGGTTTTGACAAGCTGATTATTGCCACTGGCGCCCGCAGCAATGTACCGCCCATTAAAGGAGCTGATATTCCCGGCGTTTATACTATGCGCAGCCTGGAAGATGCCCGTAGGTTAAAAGAAGCCCTTAATAAAGCTAAAAAAGCTGTAGTAATTGGCGGAGGAGTATTGGGCCTGGAAGCAGTGGAGGAAATGGTAAGCCTAGGTATAGAGGTGGCAGTGGTTGAATATAATGAACGCCTCATGCCCAGGCAGCTGGACCCGGAGGCATCCGCTCGCCTGCAGAGCTTGATGGAAGCCAAAGGTATTTCTCTCCAATTAGGGGTATCTACCGAGGAGATTATAGGTAAAGATGCGGTTGAGTCAGTTCGTCTTAGCAGCGGTCAGGTCTTGCCGGCCGATGTGGTTTTGCTGTCTACCGGAGTCAAACCCAATGTGGAGCTGGCCAAGGAAGCCGGCCTGGAGGTCCAGCAGGGAATTGTGGTCGACAAGCAAATGCGTACTAGTGTGGATGGGATTTATGCAGTAGGGGATGTAGCACAGTTTGGTGAGAGAGTGATTGGATTATGGCCGGTATCCATGGAAATGGGCCGGATTGCCGGCGCTGCTGCCGCCGGGGAATGGGTGGAGTTTAAAATGCCGACCCTTTCCACCATGCTGGCTGCTTTTGATCGTGAGATTTTCTCCATCGGAGATGTTAATTGGCCTGATGATCAGGTGCGTACGGTGGTTGTGGATGATCCGCCGGCCAATTACTTTAAGAAAAGCTATCTGAAGGATGGAGTGCTGGTAGGAGAAATCGTTATAGCTCCACGGGTGGACAGCAGTGAGAGTGTGAGTAAGCTGGGGAAAGATGCTGAAGGCCAAAAGGTGCATAATAAGTGGAAATGCAAGATATGCGGGTATATACATGAGGGGCCGGAGCCCCCGGATGAGTGTCCCGTTTGCGGAGCCAGCCGGGATGACTTTGAGCCGGTAGAATAAAATAAAGGAATAACCGTTCTACCCTGGCCAAGGCAGAACGGTTGCTATGGTGGTGCTTTTAGTTTTGTCTTATTTGTTAATTGTAGTGGTGGGGATGGCGGCTGGATTGATGGGGGCAATTTTGGGTATAGGCGGTGCAGTGGTTATGCTGCCTGCTACTGAATTATTGCTGCATATACCCACAGCCAACGCCATCGGTACTACCTTGTTTGCGGTAATGTTTACTTCCATATCAGGAGCCTTGGGACATTACCGGCAAGGCAATGTAAACCTGGCCTGGAGTTTGCGAGTGGGGCTGGGAGGGGTAGTCGGAGTTCTGCTGGGTTCATATCTATTTAAGGAATACCTGAGCAGCCGGGAACAGGTATTGACATTGATGCTGGCGGTTTTATTTGCAGTCATGGCTATTCGTATGGCCAGAGATACTATCCGGGAAATAAAAAACTACAATCAGCAGACGACCCAACCTGACCCCAAGGCTCCTCTGTGGACCATGCCCCTGGTTGGCCTGGTGGTGGGATGTTTGACAGGCATACTGGGTCTGGGGGGAGGATTCTTAATCGTACCGGCTATGATCTGGCTGTACGGGGCGTCTCCATATTTAGCTGTGGGAACTACCCTTTTATCCATATTCCCGGTAACGGCAGTAGGTGCTTTTACCAAGTTGAGCCAGGGATTTGTGGTATTGCCAATTGCCCTGTTAATGGGGTTAGGCACCATCATCGGTGTTCAACTGGGAGTGCCGGTCACCCGCTATGTTAAACCAGTAGTTTTTAAAGCTATTTTTACCTTGCTGTTTATTTTTCTGGCGGTTAATTACCTTTCCAGCTCAATTGCTTAGACCTTTACCTCATTAAGTTTTCGCTCGTTTCTAACGATAACTAAAGCAAGGAATAAACTAGACGAGGTGGCCTATGAGCATAAAAGATAGATTTATTACATCAATCCAAACCAGCCCCAACCTGTGGATAGGTCTTTGGGCACTGTTGCTCCTTAATCTGCTGATGGTGCTGGTATTAGTCAAGGGCATATCCTGGACAGCCGGCGTGCTATTTGTAGTATTACTATTGATAGGTAGTCTAGCTGTGTATAAAGTAGCCTATTATAGTCCGGATGAACCAGAAATTGATGAAGAATTACAAGCTCGCTTGAACGAGCTAATGGAAGAAATCAGACCACACTGCGATGAAGTCTTCAATAAGCAGGTAAATAACTTTCTACAACCCATTGAACATGAGTACCAGCATAAGTTCAGCCGGGGGCTGGCTTGGTTATGGGAAATGGTTGATGACTTTTATGCTCAATTAGAACAAGTCCTTCAGGATGGTCGAGCTATTCTTCAGCTTTTTAATGTGACCAATGAAGATAAGGTTAAATTGGTAGAGAGCCTGAAGGAAAGCTCGCAGCAGGTTCTGAAAATCATTCAGGATATGCAGAGAAGACGCTTTTTTGACCAAGATGATATTTCCAGCCGAATTCAAAATAAGATTACCGATTTCCGCAACAGTATGCTGAAAGAGCAGCAATACTACTATGAGTATGTGTATAAAATACTCTGGGAACAAGCCTGCGCTCAGGGCCGTGAAATAGAAATGGTAGACTTTTTGAGTCCGGTAAAACTGGGACAGCAGTTCGGCGTAATTGTAGAAAAATCCTTGGCCAGCCGCGTTGCTAGTTTTAACAACTCCTTAACGGAAGACCTGGAAAACTTTTCTGCTGATATCGTGGGACGTTTTCAAAAATCTACTGTTCAGGTACTAAACCATTTACGGGATATGAAGGGTTTACTACAGAGGTTGATTAACCTGTCTAATAGCGAATCCGGAGTGGTAGTAAGAAGATTTGAGGAATATTTACTGCAGGTAGGACAATTGGAAGAGAGAGCTAGTGAGATACTGGTGAGTTTGGCCTGGCAGGATATAATGGTGGAAAAACGCTGGGATGAGATTCAGGAACGCTTATTTGTGATAAAGGATAAAGTAGTGGAAAGTGCCGGGGAGGACGCACTAGAGCATATCGAAGGGGTGGTGGAGCAAGCTATACCCGGATTGTCTGCTATGCCCCGCGATGCCAGCAATGCTCTATTTTACAAAGCTCTTCTCGATGCGGAGTTAATATATCAGACTTATACCAGTCAGAAAAAGCCCGAGGTTATAAATGATGGCGTATATAGCATGCTGCAGTTTATAAGACCTTTGGAAATATTGACTGCTAACAGTATTCGCATCACTGATGAAGGATTAAACCGGCTGAGAAAGAGAAAGAATTTAGTTAAGGAAGGCAATTTCCAGCCCCTGTTTGATAGGGTACTTACGTCGGTGGAATATCGTTACCCCCAGGCAGTTCACTTCTTGGAGGGAGTATTTCCCCGTAAATTTCAGCAGTTTGCCAGCAGTCCTTACTTGAAGAATATACCGGATAATTTAAATCAGGCAGCCTGGATGATCTTTAACGCTGCCATAGATGAGGAAAATATTTCTGATGACGGCTGCCTGCTGGTGGGATTATTATTGGTTATTAACCAGATCCGTGATATGCATATCCAACCTTTTAACAACATCCCGGTGGGACTGGAGGATACAGAAGAAATTCATATGGTCAGGGAGATTGCTTACCAGGCTATATCCATTCTCCTGCAAAACGACCCCAGTGAGTTTACCAGTAATGATTCCCGGTAGGTACCGTGAAGTCAGCCTTTACCCCTGTAGACATGACCTGGGTTTTCTGAGAATATTATTGTCATAATCAAATGAGCAAAGGAGAATAGGATGTTTCCTCTAAGGGACAGCACTCCCAGTCAACACTTTCCACTGGTTACGGTTTTCCTGATAGTGACCAATGTGGTTATTTTTATATATACCCTTTCCCAAGGCCTGGCTGGTATGGAGCAGCTTTTTTATATTTTCGGCCTGGTTCCCGCCTATTATTCCAGTCCCATGGGAGCTCCAGCAGGCTATCTGCCGTTCATTACCTCCACATTTATGCATGGGGGCTGGATGCATCTTATCGGCAATATGTGGGTTCTGTGGCTGTTTGGGGATAATGTTGAAGACCATATGGGTTCAGGCCGGTTTTTGCTTTTCTACCTGGTGTGTGGGGTAATAGCAGGTTTGACCCACTATTATGTTAACCCTACATCAACCGTGCCAGTGGTTGGAGCCTCTGGAGCAGTGGCAGGAGTAATGGGTGCCTATTTCCTGATGTTTCGCCATTCCCGGATCTTGACCTATGTACCCCCCTTTTTCCTGTTTACCGTTCCGGCTTGGGTTTACCTGGGTTTTTGGGCTCTTTCCCAGTTATGGAGCGGTACAGTGGAGCTGGCTATCAACAGCTACGGGCAAATAGCTTTTTGGGCTCACATTGGCGGCTTTGTAGCGGGAATGCTTTTGTATTCTTTTTTTGTGCAGCGGAAGAAAGATGACTATTATTACTAACTAATAAGTTGTCATCCAGTAGCTGTACAACAGGCAACTACAGACCATCTTTAATCCTATTATTCATTAATCTCCCTGACCCCGCAGCAGCAGGTCCAGTTGCTCACTGGCTATCAGCCCCTGTTCGCTGCTGTTCCGCAGGAAGTAAATAGTATTTTCGATTCTTTCCTGACTGGCTTTTATTTCATGCCAGTGTTTTTCCTCCTCATAGAGGTTCATACATTCCTGCAGGTCGTTAGCCCGTCCGGTTTCTAAGAAGTAGCGAAATGTTTCCAGAGTTTTTACATCCTGATAATCAGCATGAACCGAGGACCTGTCCAAAATATTGTTATACAGCTCCAAAGCTTGCAAGGCTCGGTTCATTTTGGATTCAGCCTCATCAATATCATTAAAGCATCGATCATACAATGCCTGCTGGTACATAGGCCAGTTCTCCAGTGTTTGTTTATACCGTTCGCAGGCTTTTTCGTATTCACGATAACGGATAAAATATACCTTGACATCATAATTGTAGCGGCTGCCTTCTTCTTCCTGTTTTTTTAGTACGGAGCGCATCCGGGAAAAGGAGATTAGATTATCCAGTCGCCGTTCCTCTGTTTCTTTAGTTGGCTTATCCGGCACTCCGTCTGGTTCACACGGGAGCAGGTCTTCCTGTTCCACGATAGAATAGCGTTGCTCCAAGAGCTTACGCAGGTAGTTGGTATGGCGGTTTACCTGCTCAATTTCTCGCAGAGCCAGAATACACATATCCAATTCCCGGATAAGGTCTTCAGTTGAAGGCTTCCTAGGTTTGCGTAGTTTGGCGTACTTCTGTAATTCACGATCGATGGTTACCGGGCGGTCCAGATTTTTAAGCAATTCCAGATCAAAAGCGGTCAAAACATCAAGGGGATCTGGAGAATCTTTACAAAAGTAGAAGCGGGTATTGGTTTCAGGGTAGTAGTAAGGACCAATGGTTTTCAGGTAAGGGTTGTTTATAAACGACTGCAGATCTGCTTCGGCTTCTAGCTGGTTCTCGATTAGATTTAGCCATATGCGAGCCATATCAGACAGGGTTGAATCATCAAGAGCAACTTGCTGGAGAGTAGAATATGCCTCGTCTGTAATTCGCACCGCGCTGTGGTAGTAATAAAACAGTACTTGACGAGGCAGAGCATTGAGAAGCACTGAGGAGTCAAGATAATGGGGATTTTCCTTTTGCAAGAAGGGGTAAAACATTAAAATCCTCCTTTTAAGAATATTACACAACGGTATCATTAATTTCTATAAATTGCCAATTATTCCTGCTAAAGGGTATAGAAAAATTTATCGATGCCCCCAAAATATCCCTAACTTTATTTTCCACGGCTGTTTACCTATAATAGTTTAGTAAAGGAGGGGAGCATATGGGAAATCTACCCTGGTTCGCAGAGAAGATGTCTGCATACGATCCTGCTTATCATAAAATGCTGGAACAAGTAGCCAACCTGGCTTTGTCCCCGTCTGCTCTGGATCGAAAGACCATGCTACTAATACTAGTGGCCCTGGATGCTAGCAAAGGAGCTGGGCAGGGGGTAAAAGTACTAGCAGGTCAGGCTCGTCAAGCGGGAGCCAGCGACGATGAAATTAAGGAAGCATTAAGGCTGGCCTATTATGTCAGCGGCATGGACACGGTTAAAGCCTCCCTGCAGGCTTTTGATGAAGGATAGGTGACAGACACAAGCAAAATTAGAGGAGATACTAATGTTTAAGGCGGTTTTATTTGATTTGGATGGAACTTTGCTGGATATAAACATGGAAGAGTTCCTGCAGCATTATTTTCGCATGATGGTACATATGGCCCGCGAAGCCGGTTATTCTGAGACCGATCAATTAATAGAACTTGTCTGGCGTTCCACAGGGGCAATGATTACCAATCGTAATCCCCAGCTATTAAATGAAGAGGTATTTATGGAGCATTTCTACCGTTACTGGCCCGTTCCCCGCCAGGAGTTCGATCCTTTCTTCGAGCGATTTTATGCAGAAGGCTTTCCTAAGTTGAAGCAGTACACCCGGCCTTTCCCGGGTATTCCGGAGATGATGGAACAACTTTTTGCCCGGGGGATGAAGGTAGTGATAGCCACCAATGCGGTTTTTCCCTTGACAGCTTTGCAGCAGCGGCTGGATTGGGCCGGGGTAGGGAATTTTGATTATGAATTGATCACTTCCTTTGAGGTGATGCATTTTTGTAAGCCCCATACTGAGTATTACCAGGAGATTGTCGACAAACTAGGGGTAACCCCTCAGGATTGCCTCATGGTAGGTAATGATGTAGGTGAAGATTTGGTAGCCGGGTGCATAGGTATGAAGACTTTTTTAGTTGAAGATTTGATAATAGACAAGGGGCAGTCGTTTACCCCTAACTGGCGCGGACGCCTCAACGATCTTTACGATTTTTTTAACAGTTGGTAAGTCATGTCCATCCGGTTTTTGCCGGACATAAACCACCCTCTGCCCGGGTAATCTTTTAACAAAGAATACTCCTGGAACGGAGGTGTTGTTATGTCGCAGAAAAAATCCCGGGATAAGAAAAAGAAGGTTCTCACCGAATACGACCTGTTAAAGATGGAAATAGCCAAGGAATTAGGGCTTTGGGAGCAAATTGAAAAGGAAGGCTGGGAATCTCTCAGCAATGCTGCCTGTGGCCGTTTGGGCGGAATAATGGGAAAACGCATGCGGGAAAAGCGTCTGCAAAAATAATTTAGGAATTAACATATTTTTAATAAAATGGGAGAGGAAAATGAAAAATATCGATCGTGTACAAGCTTATTTAAATCAACGTATGCCCCACTTAAAGGTTATAGAATTTCAACAGGATACCAGCACCTCTGCTCTGGCAGCGGCCGCTTTAGGTACGGAAGTGGGTCAGATTGCTAAAACCATGTTGTTTAAAGCCAAAACCGGCGATTTTTTCTTGGTGGTGGCAGCTGGTGATGTGCGCATGGACACTAAGTCCCTGCGTGATTTAGTCGGCTCAAAGGTTAGAATGGCTAATGCCGATGAAGTTATGGAGATAACCGGTTTTCCAGTGGGAGGAGTGTGTCCCTTTGACTTAAAAGTGGACGTGCCTATTTATTTGGATGAAAGTTTGAAAAGATACCCGTTAGTTTATGCCGCTGCCGGAACACCTAATTCCGCCTTGCCGATAACCTACGATGAACTCATGACCATCACTCAGGGGAAACCCTGTAATGTATCCATCCTTCCAGAGTAGATCTTTATGAGCCGATCTGCGCAAACCATGGCATAGCAGGAGTATTAGCCGGCTCGCTCCGGGACTCCTCACCTGTAATCCATCGGCTTACTTTGGTGCGAAGGGGACCGCTCGTAATTCGGCATCCGTGCACTCAGTATTCGCTGTCCGAAACATCCTGTTTCTCGCCCCCTTCGCAGCCCTCAGTTTCGCCGTGGGTTACAACGGCTCGTCGTAAGTCACTCGCCCGGCTAATATCCCTGCTTAAGTTTCGCATCCAGCATTTTTTTCATTCCCCTTTATATGCGCAGCATCCCCTGGACTTTCTTGTCCTCAAATCAACTTACCTCAAAAGAATACCTGCTTAGAATTCCTACCTTGCGAGTAAGTAATTGCTATAATAAAAGAAGCTAACATGGTAGTATTTCCTTCTAAGGAGAACAAGGTTGAATATGAATAAACCTAATACATATAGCGGATCGTTTGTTCACCTGCATAATCACACTGAATACAGCTTGCTGGACGGAGCCTGCCGCATCAAAGAATTGATATCCCGGGCCAAAGAATTGGACATGCCAGCCCTGGCCATTACCGATCATGGCGTATTGTATGGTGCCATAGATTTTTACCGGGAGGCAAAGAAACAGGGGATTAAACCTATTATAGGCTGCGAAGTATATGTAGCACCGCGCAGTAGGCTGGATCGTGAAGTGCACATTGACGATAACCTGCAGCACATGGTTTTGCTTTGTGAGAATGAAACCGGCTATCGCAACCTGACCCAAATGGTCAGCCGGGCTTTTTTGGAAGGATTTTACTATAAGCCCCGGGTTGACCGGGAACTATTGAGCCAGTATCATGAAGGCCTTATCGCGTTGTCGGGGTGTGTGGCTGGCGAAATTCCCCAGCTTATTTTAGCTGGACGAATCGAGGAAGCTGAACAAGCTGCTTGCTATTACCGGGATTTATTCGGACCCGGTAATTACTACCTGGAGATACAGGATCACGGTATGGCGGAGGAAAAGACGGTATGCCAGGCGCTTTTCGCTTTGAGTGCCAAAACCGGCATACCTTTGGTAGCCACTAATGACTTGCATTATGTGAAACGTGAAGATGCACCGGTGCATGATGTACTGCTCTGTATTCAGACCGGTACCGTAATTAATGATGAACAGCGCATGCGTTTCCCCGGCAGCGAGTTTTACTTAAAGACGGCTGAGGAAATGGCGGTTCTGTTTCTCGATCATCCTGAAGCACTGCACAACACTTTGGAAATAGCCCAACGCTGTCAAGTGGATTTTGAATTTGGCCATTTTTACCTGCCACCCTTCAGCCTGCCCGATGGCTACACAGCCGAGACTTACCTGGACGAACTGGTAAGGGCCCGTTTTGCAGAGCGCTATCCTCATCCCGAAGATCATATAGTACAGCGCCTCAATTATGAACTGCAGACCATTAAACAGATGGGTTTTGCCGGATACTTTCTCATCGTTCAGGATCTGGTCAACTGGTCGCGGGCTCATGGGGTACCGGTAGGGCCTGGACGGGGTTCGGCAGCCGGCAGCTTGGTTTCCTATGTACTGGGTATTACTACTCTGGATCCGCTGGCTTACGGTCTGCTCTTTGAGCGCTTCTTAAATCCGGAGCGAGTGAGTATGCCGGATATTGATATTGATTTCTGCTTCGAAAAGCGTGACCGGGTTATTGAATATATAATTGACAAGTATGGCGCCGACCGGGTTGCTCAGATCATAACCTTCGGTACCATGGCTGCCCGGGCGGCTATCCGTGATGTAGGCCGGGTACTGGATGTTCCCTACGGAGAAGTGGACCGTATTGCCAAGATGGTTCCGGCTGAACTGGGGGTGACTATTGATAGGGCGTTAGAGATATCTCCCGAATTGATACAGGCCTACCAAAATGATTACAACACCCGCCGTATTATTGATTTTGCCCGGGCTATAGAGGGTATGCCCCGCCATGCCTCTATCCATGCTGCAGGAGTGGTAATCGGGCCGGAACCCTTGCAGAAACTGCTTCCCTTGCAGAGGACCGCAGAAGGCAATGTGGTCACCCAGTTTACCAAGGAAACTGTTGAAGATATCGGGTTGTTAAAAATGGACATCCTGGGGCTGCGCACTCTGACGGTCATCAGCAGGACCGTTGAGATAATTGAGAAAACCCGCGGCATAGTTGTGGATATTGATAATCTTCCTCTGGATGATGAAGCCACCTATAAACTGCTGTCCGAAGGCAATACTATTGGTGTCTTCCAGTTGGAAAGTGACGGCATGCGCCGCATTTTGTGTGAAATAAAGCCTAACCGTTTTGAAGACATTGTCGCTGTGAACGCCCTGTACCGTCCCGGACCCCTGGGCAGCGGTATGGTAGAGGACTTCATAAACCGTAAACATGGACGCCAGCCCATTATTTATCCGACTCCCCGCCTGGAGCCAATTCTTAAGGAGACCTATGGGGTTATTCTCTACCAGGAGCAGGTCATGCAGATAGCCAGCGAACTGGCAGATTTCACTATGGGGGAAGCAGATGTACTCCGGCGGGCGATGGGTAAGAAAAAGCCGGAAGAGCTGGCGGCGCAGCGGGATAAATTTGTAGCCGGCGCAGCCCATAATGGTATTGACGAGGCTACCGCAGCTCACCTGTTTGACCTGATGGAGAGCTTTGCCGGATATGGGTTCAATAAAAGCCATGCAGCGGCCTACGCTTTGATTTCCTATCAAACCGCTTATCTTAAGGCCCATTATCCGGTGGAATTCATGTGTGCCTTCTTAAGCAGTGTTATCGAACATCAGGATAAAGTGGTTTTTTATATCAAGGAATGCCAGAGGCTGGGCATACCCATTTTGCCGCCTGATATTAACGAAAGCTTCGAGAATTTTACAGCAGCAAAGGAAGGAATCCGCTTCGGCCTGGGAGCTATTAAAAATGTGGGCCAGAGTGCAGTGCGTACCATAGTTCAGGCTCGTAAAGATGGTAAATTCACTTCCTTGTTTGATTTTTGCTGCCGGGTAGATACTACCCAAATTAATAAGCGTATCTTGGAAAACCTAATAGTAGCCGGATGTTTTGATTCTTTGGGTATAACCCGCAAACAAGCCCTATCTATAATGGAACAATGCGTGGATCTGGCTGCTCAAATACATCGTTCCCAGGAAAGCCAGCAGGTTTCTCTGTTCGGGGATACCATGAGCCTGGTGGAGGAGCCGGTTATACGCATTAAAGGGGAGATCCCGCGTAAGGAGCTGTTAGCCCGGGAAAAGGAAGTACTGGGGTTTTATGTATCTGAGAATCCATTGGATCAGTACCGTGATCTGCTGCCTTTGTTAACTACCCACCTGATAGCTGATTTGGGAGCCCGGGAAGAGGAAACCTATGTGCGCTTGGCCGGTCTAATGTTAAATTTGCAGCGCCGGGTGAGCAAAAAAGGGGAGAGTTATGCCAGGTTTTACCTGGAGGACCAAAGCGGCCGTATGGAAATGATGGTATTCCCGTCAGCTTATCGCAACAATGTACAATTGCTGCAGGATGATCAGCCGGTGATAGTGGAAGGTTATTATGATATGCGAGATGAAGAGCCCAAGCTGGCGGTCAGACGTATTTTCCCTCTGCCCCAGGAACTGTCCCAGCTGCATGTGCGCATTGCTGATGAAGAGGGGGATGGTGAGGACCGCAATAAACTGCTGCAGATCTTAACCCGTTTCCCCGGGCCGCTGGATGTTATAATATATCGTCCGGGAAGAAAGCCACTGTTATTAAGCGAACGCTGGCGTATTAAGCCTGATTTGGCTCTGAAGCAGGAATTAATCGGCCTTTATGGGAAAAATAATGTATGGTTTCATTAGCAACACCGGCAGTATTACTTAGGAGGTGGGTGCATGAACAATAACTACATGGGAGAAGACTATATTATCATCAAGGCTTTGGAAAACGGCGTAACCATTATAGGACTTACCCGAGGGAAAGACACCAAGTTTCACCACACGGAAAAGTTGGATAAGGGTGAAGTCATGATACTCCAGTTTACTGAACATACTTCGGCGATGAAGATACGCGGCCATGCCGAAATAATCAGCCGTTATGGTACCGTAACCAGCGAACACACGTCAGGATCACGCAATAGCTAATCCACACCGGGCAACCTTCTACGGCTGCTTCCGGTGTAAGGGGGTAGCCGCATATGAAACGAATTGCTGTATTAACCAGTGGGGGAGACGCACCGGGTATGAATGCCGCCATTCGTGCGGTAGTACGCTCAGCTATCTACAATCAAATGGAAGTATTCGGTGTAATGCAGGGTTTCGAAGGACTGATTGAAGGTCAGATTAAGCCAATGAGCTTGGGGTCAGTTGCCGATATTATTCATAGGGGCGGCACCATCCTGCAGACCTCCCGTTCCAGCCGGTTTATGACTGAACCAGGACGCAGAGAGGCTTTAGAGCAACTGGAGAGACGAGGAATCACTGGATTGGTTGTGCTGGGTGGCAATGGCAGCCTGCGTGGTGCTTGGGAGTTCTCCAAACTGGGTACTAAGGTAGTTGGGATTCCCGCGACTATAGATAACGATATTGTCTATACCCGTTCTATTGGTTTTGATACCGCAGTAAATACAGCTCTGGATGCCATCAATCACATACGTGACACTGCCACCAGTCATGGACGGGTTTTCATTATAGAAGTTATGGGTCATAACTGTGGAGAAATAGCCCTGGCTGCCGGAGTAGCCGGAGGAGCCGAATCCATTTTAATTCCGGAAATTGAAGTGGATTTTGACCAGATAGTTAACAAAATAAACCAGGGAACCGCCCGTGGAAAACTGCACAGTATCATTATTGTTGCTGAAGGAGTCTATCCGGTTCTGGAACTAAAAGAAAGAATTGAGGAAGCTACTGGGCAGGATACCCGGGTCACCATTCTCGGTCACATCCAACGGGGAGGAACTCCCACCGCTGCCGACCGTATCCTGGGTTCTTGCATGGGCAAAGCAGCGGTTGATGCCCTGGTTAGCGGCAAAGGCAATGTTATGATTGCCAGCCGCGAAGGAGGAGTGCATTCCATACCCCTCCAGGAGGTTATTAAGGGCAGGAAAACCCCCGAGTTAGGCATGTTTGATTTGGCTCGGGTTTTATCTATATAACGGGAGGTAACAATTTGCGCAGGACCAAAATAATCGCTACCATTGGACCGGCCAGTGAAGGAGTAGAAACTATAAAAAAGATGTTAGAGGCCGGGATGAATGTGGCCCGTCTCAATTTTTCCCATGGAACCCACGAAGAGCATCGTTACCGTATTGAGAACTTGCGCCAGGGCTCCCGGGAATCCGGAAAACTGCTGGCAATTATGCTGGATACCAAAGGCCCGGAAATTCGAACTGGCCGCTTGGCAGGTGGACCCGTTAAATTGGAAGCTGGTCAGCGTTTTGTGCTGACCAGCCGGGAGGTACCGGGTAATAACCAGGAGGTTCAGGTAAGCTATGCCTCCCTGCCCCAGGAGGTCACACCCGGAACCATCATTCTGCTGGCCGATGGGTTAATAAGTCTCAAGGTAATGGAGACCACTTCCACCGATATTGTCTGTCAGGTGGTAAATGGCGGGGAATTAGGGGAAAGAAAAGGTATTAACGTTCCCGGAGTACGCATTAATATGCCCTTTATGAATGATAAGGACCGGGAAGATATTTTATTTGGGATTAACATGGGAGTTGATTATATAGCTGCCTCCTTTGTACGCACCGCCGAAGATGTTCTGGAAATCAGACGTATTTTGGAGCAGGAGGGTGCCGATATTGATATAATTGCCAAAATTGAAAGCCAGGAGGGTGTTAATAACCTGGATGACATAATACAGGTTGTGGATGGAGTAATGGTAGCCCGGGGTGATCTAGGAGTAGAAATTCCCGCTGAAGAAGTGCCCCTGGTGCAAAAGATGCTGGTTGAAAAATGTACAAATGCCGGTAAACCAGTCATTATAGCTACCCAGATGCTGGACTCGATGATAAATAATCCCCGTCCGACCCGAGCTGAGGTATCTGATGTGGCCAATGCCATATTTGACGGGGCCGATGCTATTATGCTGTCGGGTGAAACGGCGGCTGGTAAGTACCCTGTAGAAGTGGTGGAAACTATGGCACGCATAGCCAGCCGTGCTGAGCAGGCTCTGCCTTATGCCGATATTTTAAGACGCAAGCGTACCCGTGAGAACCTGTCTGTAACAGATGCCATCAGTTACGCTACCTGTGCCACTGCTTCCAACCTGGGAGCTTCAGCCATAATAACCGCAACCCGCACCGGGAAGACGGCTAAAATGGTAGCCAAATACCGTCCCCAGGCCAGTATAGTAGCCGCCACCCCTGATGAGAAGATCGTACAAAAGCTGGCTTTGGTATGGGGGGTCTACCCGGTATTGATTAACGATGTTGAGGGAACCGACGATCTCTTCGAGGAGTCTATCCGAGCGGCCTTAGAATCTAACTACATCAATAATGGGGATTTAGTGGTTTTAACAGCAGGAGTTCCTACCGGACGATCGGGAGCCACCAATCTTATGAAAGTGCACATTGTGGGAGAGATTTTGGTTCAGGGAATGGGAATAGGATCAGAGGTAGCCAAAGGACCAGTTCGCATCATCGATTTCGATGGAGATGTCAGCCAAATTCAGCCGGGGGACATTGTGGTCACTCACAGTGCTGACAGCAGCCTGGCACCTTATTTATCAATTATCGGGGCTTTGATTGCGGAAGAAGGAGGACTCACGTCTAATGCGGCTATAATGGGGTTAAATGCCCGCATTCCGGTTGTTGTGGGTGCAAGAGATGCTGTCAGCAAGCTAAAGGACGGTATGCTGGTTACTGTTGATACTCCCCGAGGCAGAGTATACCGGGGCTTAGCCCGGGCTTTATAGGATCAAAAAAGGGATTCAGTTTTTCACCGAATCCCTTTTTTTTTGTCGTTCTATCCTGTTAAGCAGCGCCTGCAATGATCGTGTAAACCTGCGGGAGCGAACCGCAGGGGAGTGGTACCATCACATTCACGCTGATAACAGGTTAACAAGCGATTCTCCTGTTTACCGGCCTTTAAAATCAGCCTTACGGTTTTCCAGGAAAGCTGCCATGCCTTCTTTTTGATCCTCAGATGAGAACAGCATGGACCAAGCGATCTGCTCAGCACGGCAACCTGATTTAATGTCCATATTCATGGAGTTGTTTATAGCATTCTTGGCTTCTCTCAGTGCCAGCGGAGACTTCTTGCAAAGCTTCTTCGCATATTTCAGAGCGTTATCCATTACTTCTTCAGCAGGAACAACTTTATTCACCAGACCAACCCGGTAAGCGGTAGCAGCATCAAAGAATTCGCCGGAGAAAATATATTCCTTGGCTACGCAGAGCGAAGCATTACGCGGGAAACGCTGGGTTCCACCGGCACCCGGGAATATACCTATATTAATTTCCGGGAATCCAAAAGTAGCATTGTCTGCTGCGATGCGGACATCGCAGGCCAGAACCATTTCCAAACCGCCGCCCAGAGCTAATCCGTTAACAGCCGCTATGGTTGGTTTGTGGTTATCTTCGATCATAAATAATGTTTTATGAACCTTGTCCAGGAAATCGCGTGCTTCAAAGGCATTGTATTTATTGACTAATTTGATGTCTGCCCCAGCCGCGAAGGCTTTTTCATTGCCCTTAATAATAATTACACGGATTTCAGGGTCCAGATGAAACCCTTCCAATATTTCATAGGACTCATCCAGCAGCTGTAAATTTACAGCGTTAAAGGCTTTGGGCCGGTTAAGCTGTATTATACCTATACCGGGCTCTTCAACACTTACCAGACAAGTTTCATATTGCTTATCTCTATAAGACATTCCTATCCCCCTTTGCTCTACTAAACACAGCAATAATATTATTTATTGCTGTAATCGTAGAAGCCTCTGCCGGTCTTTCTGCCTAACCAGCCAGCTCTTACCATTTGTTTCAGGATGCCAGCCGGACGATATTTGGGATCTCCGGTTTCTCTAAAGAGAACGTTGCAGACTTCCAGAGCAATATCAAGTCCAACCATGTCACACAGAGTGAAGGGGCCCATCGGCCATCCAGCACCCAGCTTCATGGCTTTGTCGATGTCTTCAGCAGTAGCTAAACCTTCCATAAGTATGAATGCAGCTTCGTTCATTCCAGGAACCAGAATGCGGTTGACAACGAAGCCAGGTCCTTCTTTTACTTTTATGGGTTTCTTGCCAATAGCTTTGGAAAGTTCCATAACTGCTTGCACGGTTTCTTCAGAAGTCTGAAGAGCGGGGATTACTTCGATCAGAGCCATTACCATGGCTGGATTGAAGAAATGCATTCCTACTACCTTGGAAGGATCAGGATAGGTAGCAGCAATCTCAGTGATAGGTAGAGAGGAAGTGTTGGTGGCAACAATTACTTCCGGTCTAAGAATCTTACCCAAATCAGCATATACTTGCTTTTTAATATCTATGTTTTCTACGACAGACTCAATGACAAAGTCCACATCTGCCAGGTCTTTCATATCGGCTGTACCAGTGATGTTACCGGTAACAAAATCTTTGGCTCCTGCAGGGGCCTGTCCTTTTTCTTCGGCTTTGGCCAAGCCTTTACCGATCCGGGCGATTGTTTTTTCCACAATTTCCATTTTAATGTCATATAATACGACTTTCTTACCTGCAGCAGCAACTGCCCAGGCGATACCCATTCCCATAGTACCTGCACCCAAAACGGCAACTTTGTTAATTTCCATTAAAATGAACCCCCTTAAACAGTATTATTTTTCATGGACCATCCTCAATGTGACAATCACAATCCTCTGTGCCCTTATCACCTCCCTGGATATCAATACCTCCGTGATAACAAGACGGACAGTATAATACGGAGGACAAATTGGTTTATAAAACTGAACAGGCATAACAACCCAGGAGCCATATTTTAGCTCCCGGTTGTATCCTTAAGTCTTATAAAAATCTATCGGATATGCCTGCACAGGTCCAGGTACATACTATTATCTAATATGTCTTATCTTAATACGTTGCTTTAACTGATATTCAAAGTTGGTCATAATATATACTACTGTTACCAGGGATAGTAGTCATTAGTAGTAATGTCCATGAAATCATTCGCTTCTATTAAATATGATAGCATAATAGCTGTGCAAGAATTGACTGAAATTTAGTCCTGTAAATAAAAAAACAGGGTAACTTACCCTGTTTAGTTTACATTATATTGTAAAATACAATTTTATCTGCCCATGACAGTATCTGCTGAGCGATAGGCTCTATTATAGGTAGCTTGTTTTATCATTAAATTAAGAGTCTGGGAGTCCAAGGTGCCAGTGGCCTGTAAATTGTGACTGTGCTGGAAAGCCTTGATAAAATCTGCTTCCTGCTCATCTTCTGTCATACCTAATTGTTGCATCATTTGCCTGATCTCCTCTTTTTCTTGGGCTGTAATTATCATCAATTGAGTAGAACGGCTTACTTGCTCACGGTTGGCTACTGTTGTCGGGGCAGGTGATTCATTTTCCTGAGCATTAGCCCCTTCGTCAGATGGCTCAGCAGCAGCTGCAGCCGCCGCAGCATTGATTACCTCTGCTTGTTGGAGAATAATATCAAAATTGCTGATAATACCTAGAGCAGCACCAGTCATGACAGCAGTACATATCATCATAAACATGAATATCATTTGTCCACGTGTCATGGTAAAAACCTCCTAGTTGATGTTTATATATAGTAAAATATTCCTGAAAAAATTGCAATTTATTGTACTATATTTCACAAATTGACTGACAAAAAGGGACCCCTCTAAGGGGTCCCCAAAACTATAATATGACAATTATACTCCGTAATCACGCTCTTTTTTCGTATCCTTAATCAGAGTCACATCAGTGGAGTTGAACATAGCAAATACTTCATCACCAGGATGCAAATCCATAGCTTGGGCAGCACCAGTTGTAATCGTGGCATACACCGGCCGATCTCCTACATCCACAATCACTTCGGTCATATCTTGACCTATTTTAACATCCATTATTTTTCCCACCAATTTATTAGGCTGGCTGATACGCATACTGACTCTCCTTTTTTATCTTAGAATGTGCAGAGGAATTCCAAATTATGATTGCTTGCATATTGATATAAAAGTGATATCATATTGATAGAAGCAATTTATGGAGGAGGATAATTAGTGAACGAAAAGCAAGCTTGGAAAATGAACGGTTTTGTGGGTATTTTGATAATGTTATTATTGCTGGGAGCCGGGGTATATTTATTTTTTACCCCTATATCCCTGCCGGTAGCCATTGGCCTGGCAACCCTAATCTTTATTGCTGTTTGTGTACTGGCCAGCGGGCTTACCATTGTTCAGCCCAATGAAGCCCGAGTAGTTATCTTCTTCGGCCGGTATGTGGGCACTATAGTTGATGATGGTATGTGGTTGACCGTTCCCCTGACCATACGCAAACATGTATCACTGCGAGTACGGAATTTTAACAGCAAAATGCTTAAAGTGAATGATGTGGATGGTAATCCTATCGAAATCGCGGCGGTAGTAGTTTTTAAAGTAATTAGTGCGGCCAAAGCAGTATTTGATGTTGATGATTATGAAACCTTTGTGGAGATTCAAAGCGAGACAGCTCTGCGCCATGTAGCTACCCGGTATCCCTATGATGTATTTGATGAGGAAGGCTATTCACTGCGCGGCAATGCCGAGGAAGTGGCTGCTGAATTAGCCCGCGAACTGCAGGAGCGCTTGTCTGTAGCTGGAGTGGAAGTTCTGGAAGCTCGCCTGACCCATTTAGCCTATGCCACTGAGATTGCAAGTGCCATGCTTCAGCGCCAGCAGGCTTCTGCCATACTGGCCGCTCGCCAGAAAATTGTTGAAGGGGCAGTTGGCATGGCGCAAATGGCTATAGTCCATCTGGAAAAGGATAAAACCGTTGAACTGGATGAGGAACGCAAAATGGCCATGATAAATAATCTCCTGGTAGCCATTGTGTCTGACCGTTCGGCTCAGCCGGTAATAAATACTGGGACATTGTATTAGGAAGCAGGATATGGCACAGAAAAAATCCTTTTTGCTGCGCATAAATCCTAAATTGTATGAAGTACTGGAAAAATGGGCTGCTGATGAATTCCGTAGTGTAAATGCTCATATAGAGTTTTTGCTTCGTGACGCAGCTGTGCGCAGTGGCAGACTAGGGAACAAAGATATAAAGGCCAGCCAGGAGACCGGAGGAAATGACATTGAACAATTATCACCTGAAGAACCGGGCGCGATAAATGACAATACTTCAAAGATGTAGAGGAGGCTTCAGCCTCCTCTACTCGTAGGACGACTCTGTCACCGGGTCCTGCCAATAATCAGGTGAGAGCAAGGTACTTCTAAGCTAAAGCTTCCACTACCACTTGGATGAAAAACGTTTTAACAACAATCGTCACCTGTGACACAGACCACAATGGATGAAAACATCGGGTATGGCTTGAGCAGGGGTATTAGCCGGGCGAGTGACGTACGACGAGCCGTTGCAACCCACGACGAAACTGGGGACCGCGACGCGGAGCGAGAAAACAGGATGTTTTGAGCTGCGAGGACTGAGTACATGGATGCCGAATTCCACGCGGTCCGATACGTAATAAAAGAGGGGGCAGCAGTCCGCCCCCTCTAGGCTTTTTTCGAAGTTTAGGAGATATTTTCTTGGCTATAAGGAGTATTCAAAACCGCAATAAACTTTTCCACCAAGTCGGGATCGAACTGAGTTCCGGCACATCTTCTCAGTTCAGTGATTGCCTCCTTATGGGATATAGCTTTTCTATAGGGCCGGTCACTGGTCATAGCGTCATAAGCATCTGCAATGGCTAGAATACGGCACTCCAGTGGTATCTCTTTTCCCTTCAGCCCTAGGGGATAGCCCTGACCATTCCACCATTCATGGTGTTTGAGCACCCAGTCGGCGATATGCATAAGATCGGGAGATGACAGGGCAATGCGATGTCCAGTTTCGCAGTGACGTTGCATCTCCTGTTTTTCTTCTGGAGTAAGAGGTCCGGGCTTGAACAGGATGCGATCTCTCAGACCCACTTTGCCTATATCATGGAACTGCGCCAGTAGACGCAGATCAACGATGCTTTTTGGGGGAAGACCCAGGGCGACGCCCATATCAGCAAGCATAACCTGCAGTCTTTCAGCATGACCTTCAGTAATAAAATCACGTGCTTCCAGTGCTTTCATCAGAGTCTGAACTATGGCACTACGTGCGCTCTGGCTACGGTATAGCTTTTCCCGGTACATATTGTTATCAGCCTCGACGTACAATTGGCTTAGACTGGTAGTGGGGTCGGTTCTCAGTGCAAAACCAATGGATAAACTCAAGGGCAAACCGGGCAGAGTTTGATTTAAGCTGGCAGCGTTTTCCTGTAGCCTCTGATAGGCTTCCTTTAGTATTTCTTGGGAAGTGTTAGGCAAGAGAATGGCAAACTCATCTCCGCCTACTCGAGCTATAATATCAGTGGAACGAAAGCAATTCCTGATTAAATTAGCTGTGGCGATGAGCAGACTATCTCCTTTGTCATGCCCCATGGAGTCATTAATGAGTTTTAGACCATCCACGTCACACATAATTAAACCCACATTGGAGCAATTCTCTTTTTCAAGTTTCTTCATCTCTTCTTCAAAATAGGTACGATTGTACAGCCCCGTTAAAGGATCGTGCATGCTAAAGTACATCATTTTCTCTTCAGCAGCTTTACGTTCGCTTATTTCGGCTTTAAGCTCTTCATTAGCCAGGGCCAAGTCAGCTGTACGCTCCCTTACCCTTAATTCCATTTCTTCTTTTTGCTGTTCAATTGTGCGGCGATAATTATAATCGCGTATCCGCATTCTATAGAGGATTAATGTCACAGCGTATGCAGTTATGACAAGCATTGTACCGTTAATATAATGAGCAGATAGTTTCTCCGGATCTGTTTGAAAAAAGGTTACTCCGGTCAGAAATATTGCCAAAGATAGGCCATATGCAATAAAAAACTGAATAGGACTAAATCTGGTGGATACAGCAATAGCAAAACATCCCATGATGTAAACGGCAATATCGCCATGCAGCAGTTGATCCACACTACTCATGCAAGCTGCCCAGGACAGCAAGAAATATAGATCTGCTAATAGAATGATTCTGTGGTAAAGCGTAATATCCTGAGGGAATTTGGCCGGTTTCATTCGGGCCAGAAAAAGGAAGAGTAATTGAAAGCCTATCATGATAAAGTAGAGATAATTTCTGTAAGTATGTCCAAGATTGGTCGCATTACTTGTATTAGATAGATTTACTACCAGCAATAAAGCTAATTCGGCACAAACCAGTAGCAGTGCAAATACCTGCAAAACCACCATACTGGATAGGTACTGTTCCTGGTTGAAGGTGTGCTCCCAGGGAAAATCTTTTTTCACATTACCCCTCGCCTTTCCTACTCCCACTACCAATTAGAAAACATGGATATTTGCCCAGGATCTTCAATGAAACCAACTGACTTCATATGCGCGAGCAGTTTGCTAATGTATTCGAAAGTTATTTCCGGCCATTCAAAGTCTAATAAACTCAAATACCTGGTTGTTATGGATGAGTCGATATTGGGCGAGTCCTGTAAACCTATGGTTTTATTCAGGTTCAAGTCATTAATGATTCCGGTTAAGTCGGCACTGCGTTTGGGATCAGAGAGTATATCCCTTATGTACTGTTCAAACTCAGAACTACTGCAATATTCGATTTTATATCCGCAATTGCCTGCAGCCACTATAAATTTTTTAACCGGTAATGTTTTGTGGTTGTAAATATGATAGATATGTTTATTGCTTTCAGGAAGTTCTGCCAGCAGGACAATTGCCCGGCTGCAATAGTCTACAGGAGAAAACTCCAGTTCTTGAGATAAGAATTCCTCCGGTATCATACCTATCTGAATGATTGACTTGATACGGTTATAAAGGGCGTTATCATGAATATTGGCTTGAAAACGTCCGTCTGTGTACCGGCCAGTCAATATACCCATTCTATAAATGACACCGTTTAACCCTTTGTGCATCGCATTTAATATAAGATTTTCAGCTTCGAACTTGCTGCGTACGTATACATTTTCATAGTAATGTTGACCTATATAAAAATCATTTTCGGTTAAAGTGACATCACCAAGATTCTGCTTTACCAGGTAACGGCCCGAAATACTGGTAGTAGATATATAGTGAAGAGTCTTTTGGTGGTCGAGGCAGAAATTAGTAATTGTTCTAGTACCTTCAACATTGACTTTTTCGAATTCAGTATATCCGCCATAATGCCTTACTTTGGCAGCGCAATGACAAACAGTATTAATTTGCTGAGCCAAGTAGTAATACTGCTCTGGCGGCAACCCCCAATTATCCTCAGTAATATCTCCGCAAAGGACATGGATTCTTTTATTAGCTGATTCGGTTAATAAGGGAAAATAGAAATCCAAGACTCTGTACAGACGAGCTTGAGCATCGTTGTTGGAGTTTCCTCTAACCAAACAATATATATCTGATTCGGTTCTATCTAGTAACTCTTTTAATAAATGGGCTCCCAAATAACCGGTTGCACCAGTCAACAAAATGTTACCAAAGTCTTTTCTGGTTCCGCTTATTTGAATGTCATCATAGCTTTGCTGTACTGGTACCACGCTAATCTCTTTATTCGTATTTGCTTCCCACAAATCATCTTCAGATATTCCTCGTATTTTATCTGACAACTGCCTTATAGTTTGGTAACGATAGAAATCTCTGGCCGTTAGATCCCAATTATAAATTAGTACGGATATTAAGATACGAATAATTTTTAATGAATCGCCACCTAGGTCAAAGAAATTATCATCAATTCCTATTTGTTCAACTTGCAGCACTTCGGACCAAGCATGTACCAAAAGTTCATCAACCTCATTCCGGCACGGTTGGTAGCCATAATGAGATGGCCCTAATTCCACGGCTAATTCTTGTAATGCTTTGCGATTCGTTTTGCCGTTAGGGTCGAGAGGGATTTCGGAAAGGAAAACATAATACGATGGGATCATATATTCGGGTAAATACCTGGCAAGATACTCTCGAATACTAGAAGCTTCCAGGTCGGGATCAGCAACACAATAAGCTACCAGATGGTCCAAGCCATCGTTACTCTGAAGCAATACCACTGCTTCTGAAATCTTTTCATGAGTTTGCAAGGTCTTTTCAATCTCACCAAGCTCAATACGATATCCTCTTAACTTTACCTGAAAGTCACTACGGCCTATAAAATATATGCAATCATCCAATCCCCATTTGGCTATATCCCCAGTGCGATACATAACTGAGTTGGGAATAAAGGGATTGGGAATAAACTTTTCAGCAGTTAAGTCAGGACGATTAAGGTATCCCCGGGCAACTCCTGTACCGCTTATATACAATTCTCCCGGGGTGCCTTTGGGCACCGGGTTAAGGAACTTGTCCAGTATATACACTTGGGTATTGGCTATAGGTGTACCGATACTTATGTCTTGTTTATCAGTTAAGTCGGCAAAGGTGGCGTAAATAGTAGTCTCAGTGGGGCCATATCCATTGAAAATCCTGGCGCTGGTACAAGACTTCAATCTGGAAAGCAATTCTTCGGGGAAAGGTTCTCCGGCCAGTATTATGTCCGTGAGAGAGTCTAATCCCACCATAAATTCGTCATCGAGCATCATCAATGCCATGCGAGATGGAGTTGTCTGCAGTATATTTACTTGATTTGCCAGAATAAATTTTTTCAGTGCAAATGGGTTTATTTGTTCCTCCTCTTGGGCAATTGCTATGGTGAGACCGAGTGCTAGTGGCAGCAGACTCTCGAAGACAAAGATATCGAATGACATGGTGGTAACAGACAATATGGTTTTTTCGTGTAGGTTCAGGCAGCAGTTCATCGCCGTGAAAAAATTACAGACAGAGCGATGCTCAATCATAACACCTTTCGGCTTTCCGGTGGAACCGCTGGTGTAAATAACATAGGCCAGATCTGAAGGATTGTTCAGGTTATCCAAGTTGGAATCATCATTGGGCAGTGAACTAGTATTTCTCAAATCAATGCAAGGTATATTATACAAGCCGGTATCTACAGAAATATTGGTCAGCAGTAAACTGGCACCGCTGTCATTTAACATGAATTGAACTCTTTCTAATGGATAATTAGGATCTAGGGGAAGGTATGCCGCACCGGCTTTCAATATGGCTACCAGACCTACCATCATTTCTATGGAACGATTGGTCATAAGAGCGACAATGTTCCCGGGGCCCACACCTTGTTGACGCAAGAGTCTGGCCAGCTGGTTGGACCATTTATTAATCTCCGTAAAAGTGAGGGAAGTGTCACCGCATACAACTGCTGTCTTATCTGGAGCCAGGGTTGCTTGTTTTTCAATTAAGTCCTGAACAGTGCAGTTATCGGGGAATTCCACCTCAGTACGATTTACTTCATATATTAAGAATTCTTTTTCCTGCGGATCAAGTAACTGAAGATCTGTGATCTTTAGAGTTGGGCTATTCATGCCTTGCTGGCATATACTTATTAGATGTTTGTACAGAGAGACGATTTCTTGCTCGGTGAAGAGATCGATTTGATAGTCAATGTCTACTCTCAATTGCCCTGTGTTTTCACGATCACTGATATGAAAGCATATGGAACATGCCTCGCTTCCACTAAAAAAAGGTTCCATCTGAAATTCAAACTTATCAAATTTCGCATTTTGGTAATCCAGCATAATGTCATATAGGTTGGTAAATAGCTTCTGTTTGGAGCGAATGTCTTCAAGCAGGAGAGGATAAGGATACCGGTGGCTTCTGAGCTCCCGCCATTCTTGGGCAACTTGTGAAATAAGGGTTTCGAAGTCCATATCGGAGTTAACCTTGATTAGGACCGGCAGCGTTTCAATAAACATACCTATAGTCATTTTTTCTTTAATACTGGGTCGATTCAGTAGAGGGGTACCAATGATAATATCATCTCTGCCAAGTACTTTGTGTAGATATATGGCCAAGGTCACTGCGAAAAGAATAAACACGGATATTCCCTTTTCTTCGGCATACTGATTAATTTGTGAAGTCAATTCTTTAGAAAGGAAAAAGGTTTTTCTTTCAGCCGCACAAGAGTCAAATCTCTGTTTTCTTGTTTTTAAAGTAGTAAGTTCTGGAACGGTTGAAAATTTGTTATTCCAGAACTCTTTGCTCTTAACAAACTTGTCAGACTGCAGGTATAGCAATTCTGACTCTATATAGTCAATATAGGAAGGACAAACAATTGGAGCTGGTTCTGTACCTTTTAGTAGCTGAGAATAATATTCATTAACCTGATTAGCTATTAAAGTTACTGACCAGGCATCAATAATGCAGTGGTGCCCTTTGAAAAAAATTCCCCCTTCGTCTTCGGAAATTTTGAATAATGTAACCTTATAAGGGGCGGAATCTCCTAGACTCAGCGGAATTCTTTTTTCATGGTCAATCCATTCCCGTAGACTTTCCCAACCGTTTTGGTTAGAAAAGTCAAGCAACTCAAAATCTATGTCTTGATGATCAGTAACATATTGATGTGGCCCTTTACTGTCTTCAAAAATTCGCAATCTAAGTCCATCATTGTACTTAATGGTTAAGTTAATTGCTCTGCTTAGCAGGTCATAATCTAAATGCCCCTTACGGCTCATGGTTCCCAGGACGTTAGTGATTCCCGTGTTGGGATAGAATTTTTCCGTATACCATATGCCTTTTTGGGGTAGAGTTAGCGGATAGAATATTGGTGATTTCACCGTTATTACTCCTTTTTTAGGATTCTCTTGAAATATATGGGTGTACATTGGAAATTACTTGTCAATATTCGGTAAAAGATCAAACATTCCTGCTGCAGGTGGGTAAAGGCTTTAAGAATTTGAAGAACTGAGCATTTTGATGAGAAGGTCACTATTAATTTCTTGAATGAGATAGTTGTGGCAGGATACGGTCTAATGGTACGTGTGCCATAACTAACTGAAAATCAACATTCCCTGCGCATACAGCTAATTTGTAATTGGATTCTAGGGTGCGCATTTGATAATACATACCATTATCTCTGAGGAGAAACTCATTGTAATGACCTATTTTACCTATTTGCCCATTTGCCAAGCCTTCGCCTGTTAGTTTTAAATAGCTTTCCTGCCGTGTCCACAGGTCATAAAAGTAATCGAGCCGCTGGGAGTCAGGCAGTTTAAGATAGTGCTCATAGGCTTCCGGGGTCATAACTCTTTGGGCGAAATTATTATCTATGGGCTCCATCAGCTGGACATCAACTCCGACCGGATTCTGGCTTACCGCACCTACTACCCAGTGGCCGGAGTGAGACAGGCTAAAGTGAAAAGGTTTTGGCGGATCAACTAGATAAGGTTTGCCATACCGGTTGGTCTCAAAATGCAAGTCTTCATTGGATACTTCCAGGTACTGTACTGCCAGGTACCGCACTAGCAGATCCCCAACAAGGGAATGGGCCAGGGACTGAGGATGTCGCATGCGGGAGAGGCGCTGCCTTTTTTCTTCCGACACATACTTTAGCCAATCGCTGTCAATTGCTGCATCCTTTATGTCTATACAATAGACTTTAACCATCATAATCATCCTGTCTGGGGTTCATGCAGCTAAATTTCGCTCCTAGCCGGTAGAAGTCCTTTAATGTAACTTGTTCGAGAGGCTGATTATAGAGATAATTGGTTAGTAAACCTTATGCTAAACTATGATTACAAGTCGAAAAGGGGTATACAAGCCCATCCTAAGCAATTCATTGATGCGCTGCCCCGCACCAGTGTGAATAAAGTGGATCGTAAGGATCTGTGCGACCGGGAGATGAACAAACAAAATTAGTTCAGGATAGGAAATTTTGTTTCCACGTCGAATACCTATCAGAGAAGTAATTTTAAGGTGGTGACGCCATGGAACTTAAAGATCTCATATTTGAAAAACAGGGCCACATTGCGTATGTCTATATCAATCGACCCCAGGCCTTAAACAGTTTTACTCTCGATACTCTGGACGAATTTTATCAAGTGCAGGATGACTTATTTGCTGACACTGATATTCGAGTAGTAATTTTAGCCTCCCGCGGCAAACTGTTTTCAGCCGGGATAGATGTGTCCGTGCTAAAACAAGGTACACCGCAATTTGCGTCCCGCTATATTCACAAACTGCAGGAATACTACAACCGCTGGGAAAAGCTGCCTCAGCCAGTTATTGCTGCGGTCCACGCCACCTGTATCGGCGGATCGGTGGAAAACATACTGAGCTGCGATATTCGAGTTTCTGCCCAGTCTGCTACTTACAGTGTGCCGGAGATCAACTTCGGCATGTCGCCGGATATGGGAGCTACCCAGCGCCTGACCCGGGCAGTGGGAGCCAGCCAGGCTAAACGGCTTATTATGACCGGAGATTTTATCAATGCCGAAGAAGCTCTGCGCATTGGGTTGGTGGACTTTGTGGTACCGGATGATGAGTTAATGGATTTTACTAACAAACTAGCCCACAAAATTGCCGATAAGCCTCCGCTGGCTGTCGGCGTGGCTAAAAAGGCTGTTAACCTGGCCTGTGATACTGCCCTGTCGGTGGGACTACAGTTTGAACAGCTGGGCTCCTGTTTCCTGTTTGGAACCGAGGATTTCAAGGAAGGCCCCGCTGCTTTCTTTGAAAAACGCAAGCCCAACTTCCAGGGCAAGTAGCTTTTTAAAACAAATGAAGATCTGCATTTTATCAGGTAGCACTCAGACTACCGAAAGAGGCCATGTTCCTTAGATTAGAACATGGCCTTCAGCGTGTCAAAAAAGCTATCAGAAGTTGGATATTTGAGATTGCCACGCCCCTTTCAGGGGCTCGCAACATTAATAGCAACCGAAGGGAGCATCAGGAGTGCCGGAACGGCCAATGACCCAAACGATGGCTTCCGGTTCTGTCATCGGCCGTTCCGGCACTACTGATGTTCGCTATCGCTGACGGCTAATGTTGCGAGGAGCGTAGCGACGTGGCGATCTCTTTACATGCCTTTTTCGATAGTCTGAAAAACTGTCTTGACAGCAGTTTTGGGTTTTTAGTCAGTTGGGCACAGAACATGGATCAGGAAGAATATTTTGCGTTAAACAGGCTGGGGATATCCATATTCGATTACAGCGGCCAGTTAATCGCAGTGAAAATGCTGCCTGGATCTACAGGTTAAAGCAGTGGTTGAGCGGCCCCAGCCCTTTGCCCAGTTTAAGATTGGCTTTTATGGCACCGGTTATGAACTCCTTGGCGTTTTTTACACTTTCATGGAGAGTCAGGCCTTCAGCCAGGTTGCAGGCGATGGCCGAGGAAAGGGTACAGCCTGTTCCGTGGGTATTGGGATTGTTAATCATGGGGGCTTCGAACCAGAATTCCTTTCCTTCCAGGTATAACAGGTCAGAGGTAATTGTGCTATCAAGGTGACCGCCTTTGATAAGCACGCCGCCCTTAGTAAACCGGGCAATTTTTTCAGCTGCCTTTTTCATATCCTCTTTGCTTTTTACGGGGAATCCCACCAGGGTTTCGGCCTCAGGAATATTGGGAGTTATAACTGCAGCCAGAGGGAATAGGTAAGTTATTAACGCCTCAATGGCATCGTCATTAAGAAGTTTTCCTCCGCTGGCGGAAATCATGACCGGATCAACTACGATGTTTTCTGCTTCATATTCGCTAAGCTTCTGGGCAATAATCTTGATAATATCGATATTTGATACCATCCCGATTTTAACTGCGTCCGGTCTTATATCACCAAAAATGCAGTCCAGCTGATTGGCAACAAATTCAGGAGTTGCCTCTAATATGCCGTAGACACCGGTGGTATTCTGGGCTGTTAAGGCGGTGATTGCACTCATGGCGTACATTTTGTGGACAGTTATGGTTTTGATATCAGCCTGAATTCCTGCTCCGCCGCTGCAATCTGATCCTGCAATAGTCAATACTTTTTTCATAATATCATCATCCCATCTGCCAAAGAATTAAGGTAAATATCTGCCGCAGCTTTTATTTCTTCCTGTTGTCTGCGGGCGCTTTCATCATATACGGCTGTCACCATAAGGCCTGCTGCTTTTGCACTTTTTATGGCATGGAGAGCATCTTCAAATACCATGGTTTCATGCTGGGGCGTTTTAAGTAATTCCAGTGCTTTGAGGAAAAACTCAGGATTATCCTTGCCCACTCCAGCTTCGGAACATGAAAGGATGAAATCGAAATATTTCAGTGCCCCCAGCCGATCCAGCGCAGCTTTGGCCAGATCATGGTCGGTAGCGGTGGCAACACACATCTTTACATTGTTCCGGTATAACCTGTCTAAAAAAGGAATAACAGAGGCTTTGAGAGGTACTTTGAAACGGTACTGGCTCTCAATAAGGCCGATGATTTCTTTTACGATTTCCTCCTCGCTGCCGGAAATCGAATATGTTTCTTTGAAATACCGGGCTGCCTGGGAAAGACTCATGGTGGCCAGGATCTCGATTATATTTTCCGGAGGAGTATGGCCTTTGAGCTTTAAATAGTCTGCTCCCAGGCTCTCCCAGAAAGGCATGGAGTCCAGCAAGGTACCGTCCAGATCGAAAATAGCTCCCTTAAGATTCATAACTTACCACCCTCGACACAACTTGCCGCAGTTTCTTTACTGCAGCTGTAATATCATCCTGGGCAAAAATAGCGGAAACTACCGCAATACCCGCAATTCCAGTTCCGGTAAGCTGCACAGCATTATCCTCATTAATTCCGCCAATAGCTACTACTGGTATTGATACTGTGTTGCATATTTCTTGAAGGGTTACATAGGATACTAGATCTGCATCAAGCTTGGTTGAGGTTGAGAATACCGCCCCGACACCAAGATAATCAGCACCGTTTTGTTCTGCCTCCACCGCCTGCTCCACTGTTTGCACTGAAACGCCTAGAATTTTATCGGGACCAATAATTCTTCTTACTTCCTTGGCTTCCATATCCTTTTGGCCTACGTGCACCCCATCAGCTTCACTGGCCATAGCAATTTCAACATTGTCGTTAATTACCAGGGGGATATTGTAGCGGTCAGATATAGTTTTTATTTCTTTAGCCAGCTTGAAAAAGGAATGGTAATTAAGATCCTTTTCCCGCAATTGTAAGAATGTAACGCCTGCTTGGAGAGCTTCTTCAACCGCTTCGGTGAGGGGACGACCTTTAAGCCAGGTGCGATCGGTAACTGCGTATAGAAGCAGGGATGATTTATCTACTTTCAATTTTCATGCCTCCTTTGAGAGTTTCAGCGTCCAGCTTGCTAATGGCATCAATCAGGTAAGTGCGGTAGGAAGAGGTTCCCCCGTCGTTCTTTACCAATCTATCATAAGCAAGTTCCCCGGCCAGCCCCATAACGCAAACCGCAGTGGCTGTAGCTTCCAGGTGGTTGTCCGGATTGGCAGCACAATAAGCAGCGATTACTGCTGCCAGCATGCATCCCGTACCGGAAACCTTGGACATCATGGGATGCCCGTTGCGGATAATGTAGGTTGTATTAGCATCTGTTACAATATCAATAGCACCGGTGATAGCAATTATAGCCCCTGTATTATGACTTAGTTGTTTTGCCCAAGCTATGGTTTCATCCAGATGTTTCTCTGTCACAGCATCACTGGCATCAGCATCCACACCCTTTGTTCTTCCGGTTCCCTGGTAAATGGTTTTTATCTCCGAGATGTTACCGCGGATAACAGAGAACTTGACTTCCTCTAACAGCTTAAAAGTTACATCAGTACGTATTTTGGACGCCCCTACACCAACCGGGTCAAGGATGACAGGATGGGAAAGCTCATTGGCTCTCTTGCCTGTATTAAACATGGTTGGAATGGTGCAATTGTTCAAAGTTCCAATATTAATAACCAGGCCGTTGCAGATAGAGGTTATTTCCACAGCATCTTCACCGTCGTCAGCCATAATGGGTGAACCCCCACAAGCCAAAAGTACATTGGCAACATCATTGATAGTGACATAATTGGTGATGCAGTGGATTAAAGGGGCTTTCTCGAAAACATTTCTCAGATAACTTTCAAACATGGCAAAACCTCCATTTACTGCGAATCTTATACTTGAGAACACGGTATACCTGCGTCAAAAGTACTCTTTGCAGAAAGGGGAGTTCAGGGGGAGGCGGGCGGTTGATCCCAATGCGATGGCCACGAGAAAAAAATTAATGGGAAGTGCCGAATAGGTACTTCCCAGTGATTATCAGATCATCAGTTTCCCTACGTTGGCATTATCCAAATCAGGTTTAAAGGGTCGAAGCTCAACTAGCTTCCTCTCAGCCTGTTCACAAGCTCCCCTAACTACTAGATTAATATTCAATTTTTCTTGTGTCTTATCATATACGTGGGTTTTGCTATTTGTCAATAAGATCGGGTCGCCGGCGCTCAGGATTAGGCTTACTTATGTTAGCTATTTCTGGTTTTTTGTTCCTTTTGCTGTGAATGTGGGTAAGCAGATTAATAAACGATGCGAGTTGGAACCATAGGTGGGATAACCCCTATACAGGCAAAGGCGGGAGACTCCTTAGTCCCCCTGCCTTAGCTGATTCCGGGCAATTACTTTCTGATGGGAAAATAAATCTCGGTTATATATTCACTGGGTGGCACATTGTCGTCGTAGCCTTTAATGTACAACTCAAATGGCGGCCCGGCGACTTCATACCCTTCTCTTTCAATCCATTCCATCAGCGCCGTATAGCAGGGAGTGAAATCATCATAGGGACCGATATGGGTGGCAAAGCAGCAAAGTCCCGGAGCAAGCGTCCTCACCTGTTCGCCTGTGCCGCCCGCTATCTCCACTCCGACTTCAATATCCGTACAGTCACGATTAAATTCCTCGTCGTGATAGATGGACAGGAACGGCCCGGCCGGTTTTAGGCGGTTCTTTTCCAAACCGGCGCACAATGACCCAAAGGCTTCTTCAAAATCCTGAATATTCATTTTCCGCCTCAGGGAATAAATGGTCCTGGGTTGCATTTCTACGGTCTTCACCAAATAATTGGCTTGCATGATATTCTCACACCTTTCTATTTTCTCAATGTCCTGTTCCATTTGCAGCAGGAGGTGCTGCTGTTCCTCGATTTGCTTCAGGAACTCCTCTTTTTTGGATCGCAGCAGTTCGGCTAGATAGCCGTTGTCACGACTGGCAAGAACAGCGGATATCTCGGGTAAAGAAAACTGGTACCTCTTCAGCTTAGAAATCAGCAGCATATCCCGAAGCTGAGAGACCTCGTAATAACGGTAACCGGAGTCCTTGCTGACAAATCCGGGCTTAAGCAGCCCGATCTGATCATAATAACGGAGTGTCTTGGCAGACACCCTGCTGATCCTGGAGAATTCTCCAATTGTGAGCATATAATCACCACCGGATGGCATTTGAACATGTTCTGATTGGAGTATACGGCTTCCAGTTAGGGCAAAGTCAAGCGCTCTTACATTTTTCTAGAAAAAGAGCTCCGTACCAGACATGGCAGAGGCTTTTAAAAGCCTCTTTTTCTCGGACCGTGCCAGAGGATAGGGATCGTCTGTACTTAAAAGGGTAAACCGAACTCCTTGCGGCCTGATCGTATGGTGGTATACTATGAGGATGGCATTCCCATGCATCAGATAATTGCCTGTACCCGCTCGTAACAATACCTCTTAACAGGCCGGGCATATAAAGCATATGCGGGAATTTCGTCCGATAACTTACCCAACCAGGTGATTTAGCGAATCGTAATAATAGGAGAGGAACCCCTTAATGAGAACTGCACAGGTAAAGACCATCTTAAAAGCAGTAGTGGGCATCGCAGTCGGACTTATAATCGCGGTGCAGAAACCTCCTACTGGTTTGACTATTGAAGGTATGCAGGCACTGGGGATAGTAGCCTGGGCTGTTACCTGGTGGGTACTTGCAGTTGTACCCGAATACGTTACCGCTATGCTGATGGTTACTTTCTTCGTGCTGTTCAAACTGGTGGAATTTCCTCAAGCCTTTGCCTCTTTCTCCGGCAGTACCATGTGGCTGTTGATGAGTGCCCTGGGTCTGGGAGCAGCCGTAGCCAAAAGCGGTCTGCTGCAAAGAGCTGCTCTCTTGATAATGAACCGCTTCCCCCTGCATTTTAAGGGACAGGTTTTAGGATTGTTAGGCGTAGGCCTGGTAACTGCACCCTTCATTCCCAGTACTAATGCCAAAGTAGCCATGCTGGCCCCTCTTACCAAAGCTATCAGTGATGCTATGGGTTATGAACGCAAAAGTCCGGCTGCAGCCGGATTATTCGGAGCTATGTTCACCGGCGTATGCAACATGGCACCTCTCTTTATCAGCGCTTCAGCAATTGGCTTCCTAATACAAGGCCTGCTGCCTTTAGAAACAAGGAACCAGTTCACCTTTGCCTACTGGCTGCTTTGTGCACTCCCTTGGACAGTGGTTATGAGTGTTTTAAACTATCTGGCTATCATTTGGCTTTATAAACCAGCCCATGAAAAGCACCTCAGCAGCGACTATATCAAGCAACAGCTGCAACAGCTGGGCCCCATGCAAGGAAGGGAGAAATATACCGCAGCGGTGGTATTACTTACTTTTGGGTTGTGGGCTACCGAATCTCTGCACGGGATTTCTCCCACCGTGGTAGCAATGATTAGCTTATGCGTGCTCATTGGTGGCGGGGTGATGACCAGGGAAGATTTCCGCAGCAGCATACCCTGGGATTCCCTGATATTTATCGGGGCCACTATCAGCCTCAGTGTGGTTTTTGCTGCTTTGGACATAAACAGCTGGGTAGTAAGCATTTTTTCACCCGTTATTGCCCACTTTGCCGGGAATATCTACCTGTTTATAATCGTACTGGCTCTGGTGACTTATGTGGTTCGAGTAATATTGGTTTCGCAAATGGCCTATATCAGTATATTTCTGGTGTTTTTAGTGCCTCTGGCTGTGAATGTGGGCATTAATCCCTGGGTAGTAGGGTTTATCCTGTATACTACCGTGAATGGCTGGCTGTTTTTCTTTCAGAATCCTATTTTCTTGACCGCTTTCTATGCTGCCAATGGCGACTTCATCGATCACTCTCAGACCATAAAACTATGCCTGGCCTACATGGTAATAGCGGTCCTCGGCCTCTTCGCCAGTGTGCCTCTTTGGCAGGTACTGGGTTTGGTACCGTAAAAGCGGGAAATTAGGCACTTATAATTGACATTACTCCCATCAAAAATATGAGAATCAGGCTCAGACGATGGAAGAGAGAACCATCCATCTTGGTTCCTACTTTACTTCCCAGTATGACTCCTACTGCTCCTACCAGGATAGTTGGCAGTATGGCCACCGCGTACTGGAAGACCTGAGGAGTTAGCAGCCCGCCCCAGTAGAGTGCCGGCAGAGTAATAATGTTGGTGAGCATAAAATAAAAGGCCAGATTCGCCCGGAAGACCTGCTTTTCCAGGTCTTGATTGCTGTAAAAGAGGATTACCGGAGGACCGCTCATGGTTATGCTTCCGTTTAGAAGCCCGCTGGTAAAACCAGCTACCGCGTTGCCCAGTTTTTCGTTTTTTATATGCACCCGGTAACCGGTATATAGAGCCCAGGCGGAGACAATGACGATTATCCCTATTCCGATTTTTAGTATGGACTCATCCAGGACCAGCAGCAGGCAGGTACCCAGGGGAACTCCCAATATGCCAGCCCCCACCAGGTACTGCATATCTTTGAGATCCAGATGTTTATATATGGGCAGCAGCACCAGGCCGTTTATGAATACCCCATAAATTATTAAAACCGGAACCAGCAGCTGCAGGGGAAAGATTAAATTAAGCAGCGGCACCGCCACCAGAGCGAATCCAAAGCTGGTAATTCCTAATATAAATGAAGCCAGAAATATAATGGCTGTAACTAATATGAACGTACCAGTGCTAAGCAAAGTTTTGTCTCCTTAAACCAAACCATTAGCTGTTCCCAATTATATTAGCACTAAGCGGGTGGTTGTGTCATTGTCGAGAGAAGTGTCCTGACTGTGTCATCGCGAGCACGTGGCGATCCCCAACGAGAAATACGAGCAGTTGAGGAGCGGATTCTGCCAAAGAGGCAAGCAAGATCAGCAGGATGAAACGTCAGGTCAAAACCTCACAGTACTCGCGATCCTGTCAAATAACGCTTGGCTCTTATCATCAAGTGTCCCGGAGTACAAGACCACGGAAAAACCATAAGTACCATCCGTTATTCGATAAATATGAGGATACCAGTTGTCCCTTTCAGTGGCAACTCTAGTTACCGCCCTGGACCCCTTATAGGAACTGACCGGGAAATCTGCTTTGGTCAGCAGCTCCTCATCACTGACTTCTGATGGGTTATAAGTCAAAAACTCAGTTTCCTGTCCGGGCTTAAGCAGGACAACCGGTGGAATTTCAGCTATCTTTTGATTATTTTCATCATAAAAGACTGTATGGCTCATGGCCCAATCACCCGGAAAATGAAACGAGAACTCAAACTCCTCGCTGTCCTCCAGCGGCTGTGAACCAAATTCAGTTAATTCACTTAAAGGTACCTTGGCCTCTAGCTTTTTCCAACCTGGTATTTGATCTGATTCAGTTATTGCAAAGCCATCATTTATTTCAGAACTTCCAGGATCTTGAGCAGTGCCCGGGTTTTCCTGTTTAGCAGATGCTGGGACTTGTTCGGATGTGCTTTCATATGAAACATCTGCTACCCCGTTGCCACACCCATTCATAACCAGCAACAGAAAGGCACTTAATATGATAAGTTGAATTCTTTTCATTTACAGCCTACCTTTCAACTTCAAAGACGCATTGAGCTGCTATGTATATATTCGTTGACTAAATAGAATTACCTTTGGAATTCAGTAAGACAGAACCTAATTAGAAACTTATACCAGTAAATTGATAGAGGACGGTAAAAAATAAAGAGGCTAACAGCCTCTATTTTTCTTGGATGGTGCCAGAGGTGGGAGTCGAACCCACACGCCTTGCGGCACACGATTTTGAGTCGCGCTCGTCTGCCAATTCCGACACTCTGGCCTATGTGGTTTTGTAAATGCAAACTAAATTATACTGACCCTTACATCCCTTGTCAAGCCAATGGCCGGTTGGGTGAGTATGGAACCGATGCCAAAGCGGCACGCTATAGGCAACATATAGGATTGATTACAGAAGAAGGAACAGCGGCGATAGAGGAATTGCACCCTTATATGGCGAAAAACTGTTATGATAGAATAGTTGAACATTATAGGCGATCTTTTATAAAGCGATATTTGCTGCCATACTTTCAAATAAGGAGAAGTATGAGATGACGATCGAAGAGCAACTGGTGAAGAAAAGCCTCCAGGGAGACACCGCGGCTTTCGAAGAACTGGTCGCCCAATATCAGAGTAAGATTTATGCCTTGGCATATCGATACATGGGGAATGAAGAAGATGCTTACGACATGAGCCAGGAGGCTTTTATAAAAGCCTTCCGATCACTAAGATCCTTTAAGGGCGATTCCAGCTTTGGAACCTGGATGTACCGGGTAACCACCAATGTATGCCTGGATGAACTTCGCCGTCGAAAAAGAAGAGTATATACTTTATCCCTGGATGAACCCTTAGCGACTAAAGAAGGGGATGAAGTGGAAAAAGAATTAGCCGACACATCTCCCACCGCAGACGTAATATATGAACAAAAGGAATTCTCCCAATACATACAGAGTCTACTCGACCAAATGAAACCCGAACATAAGAGTGCCATTATCCTGCGAGATATTATGGAACTTAGTTACGAAGAGATGGCGGAAGTTCTTAACTGTTCCATGGGAACGGTTAAGTCGCGGTTGAGCAGAGCCAGAGAGGCACTACGAAAAAAGTTGGTAGAGAAGGAACTTTTACCTTAGATACCTCGTCTAATCAAACGAGGAGGAACGGTGCATGAGATGTGAGCACATTAAAGAGCTATTATCTCCATATTTAGATCAAGTTACCGATGAGCGGGAAAATCAGCTGATTGAAGCTCACCTGGACGGGTGTGAGAATTGCCGCCAGGAATTAAAACAGCTTCAGCAGATGCACGCGCTTTTATGTAACTTGGATGCACCGCAGATTCCTGAAAGCTTTGCTGATGACCTGCATTGGCGTTTACTGAAGGAACGGCGGCGCTTGATAGTGCCAACAGATCTGAAACGGCCGCGTAGGCAGGGGTGGATTGCCGCTGCGGTGGCAGGTCTGGCTCTGGCAGCAGGCATCTTGGCCAGTTCCTTTTTGCCGGTAGGGAATATAGCCCACCTGTGGCAGGATGATACAAATAAACAAGATAATCATGCCAAGGTTGCTGTTGAGGATATCATTCAACGCTTCCAAGCCTGGAGAGGCTCTGATGAAGAACAACCCGGGCAGGTAGCTGAGGCTCCAGGCACAGAGGAGCAGGTTCCTCAGAAGAATGAGCAGCCTGTGGTGGAGCCACCTGATCCCGCCAACAGCAATAATGACGTTGAGGAACCGCCACTGGAGGTTGCTCAGGTTGAACCCAAGATTGCTGATGTAGTCAAATACCGGATAAAGGTGGACAGCTTAGCTGGTTCAGTGGATAGAGTACTGGCGATTGCCGCCGCCAGCGAAGCGGACTCCACAGTGGCAACGGGAACAACTATGACAGCAATGAATGGTTCTGCAACCCGCGAAGTCACTATTAAGGTTCCTCGAAGCCAGGTAGAACAGGTACTGGCTCAATTAAGCAGCGTGGGAAGTGCCAGTGCACCCATGACTGAGCAGGTGGAATTAACTGAACAATACAGTGAAGCGGTAATGACTTTCGAGGCTATTAACGAGGAAATAAAGAAGCTGGAAGCCCTGGGGCGTGAGGAAGATCAAGCCCGCATAGAAAGTTTGAAACAGCAGTCTCAATACTGGAGTAATAAGAAGACGCAGATCGAGCGGGATGCCAGTGTGGTTACCTTAAAAGTATTCCTGGTAGAAGAAGAGGCTCAACATTAAACATGGATAATTAAATATTAGTAAATAATATGGGCAGGGAAATGATCCCTGCCCATTGAATTTTTAAGAAATAGTACGAAACCTGTGCGGTTGGGAAGGTAGGGAAAATTGTGGCCCAGGCCAAACTAATGTTAATTGATGGAAACAGCCTGTTATACCGGGCTTTTTTTGCGCTTCCTTTATTGCATACCCGGGATGGCATTTATACTAATGGCGTATATGGTTTTCTAACCATGATAAACCGGGTGCTGGCTGAACAGCAGCCCACCCATGTGTTGGTAGCGTTTGATAAAGAACGAGCTAGTTTTCGCAATGAAGTCTATGCTGATTATAAAGCTAATCGCTCCGCAGCTCCCGACGAGTTAAGCGGCCAATTTGCATTGCTGCGGGAAGTTCTGGAAGCCTTAAACCTGGATTACATAGAGCTACAAGGCTATGAAGCCGATGACATCATTGGAACTCTTAGTCGCATGGCGGAAGAGTCAGACATAGACACCATCATTCTCACCGGGGACCGGGACTCGCTGCAGCTGGTATCGGATAAAGTAACCGTTTTGCTTACTAAGAAGGGTATTACGGAGATGGAAATCTATGACCCGGCAAAGGTGAAAGAACGCTGGGGAGTAGAGCCGGAACAGCTGGTAGAGGTAAAGGGATTGATGGGCGATTCTTCCGACAATATTCCCGGGGTACCAGGTGTAGGAGAGAAAACGGCTATAAAACTAATCCGGGAATTTGGCAGCCTGGAAAACCTATACGACCACCTGGAATCAGTGCCTGGCAAAAAGGTGGTTGAGAGCCTCAGCCAACACCGGGAACAAGCTTTTATGAGCCGGGAACTGGGCCGTATAGTGCGGGATATTGATATGGAATGTGATCTGGCTGATTACCGCCGTAAAGATCCCGACTTAAAAACGGTAAGAGAACTGTTTCGCAAATTAGAGTTTAACAGCTTGCTGCAAGCCATGGAAGAAAAGGCCAGCGAGCAACCTCCGGCTTATGAGGATGATACCGTGATACCGGAAGAATTGACGGGGGAAGCGCAGGTAGCCAGCTTTATAGCTAATCTGCAGGAGAATCAGCTAACAGCAGTACTGGTCGAAGCCGATTACCATCACCCCATGTGGGCCAAGATACAGGGTTTTTACCTGGCCACGGAAGATACTGTTTACCACCTGGAAATAGGAGAAAAATCCACCTACAAATTGGAATGGCTCAGGCCTTATTTGGAAGCCGGTTATCTGCCCAAAGTGTTCCATAATGCTAAGTATGCTCAGGTTCTGCTGCAGCGTTATGGAATAGACCTGCAGGGGATTAAGGGAGACACTCTTTTGGCAGCTTACGTATTCGATCCCACCTTTGATGGAGAACAATTAGCCCTAACGGTGCAGAAGTTCTTGAACCGTACCGTGGCTCCCAACAATAATGCCCTGCTGGCCCGTCAGATACTGCCATTGTGGACCACCATTGCAAATCAGCTGACGGAAGACCAGCAGGAACTGCTGCTTCAGGTGGAGATGCCCATGTCTGCCGTATTAGCTGATATGGAGTTTGCCGGAATTAAAGTGGAAAAGCCCACCCTGGCAGAAATCTCCGCAGAACTGTCCGTTGGCATCGAACGCAGTGAAAACCAGATATATGAATTGGCAGGCCAGGATTTTAATATCAATTCACCCCGCCAGCTGGGCAAGGTCCTGTTTGAAGATCTGGGATTGCGGATGGTCAAAAAGACCAAGACCGGCTATGCTACTGGAGCCGAAATTTTAGAAGAACTCTATGACGAGCACCCGATTATACCTTTGATTTTGCACTACCGCCAGTTGGCAAAACTAAAATCCACCTATGTGGATGCACTGCAGGAACTTATCCATCCTGATACCGGACGAGTGCATACCATCTTTAAACAGGCTATGACTGCTACCGGCCGGTTGTCCAGTGTAGAGCCTAACCTGCAGAACATTCCCATACGCTTTGAAGAAGGCCGTCGTATCCGCAAAGCCTTTGTAGCCCCGGGAGAGGGGTGGCTGCTGGTTTCGGCTGACTATTCCCAGATCGACTTGCGTTCCCTGGCCCATATCAGTGAAGATGAAATGTTAATAGAAACCTTTAAGCAGGGTATAGATATCCATACCCGCACCGCCTCCGAGATATTTCAGGTGCCCCTGGATCAGGTAACCCCTGCCCTCAGATATCGAGCCAAAGCCGTCAACTTTGGCATTATATACGGCATCAGTGATTATGGTCTGGCCCGTGATACCGGGGTAAGCCGCAAAGAAGCCAAGCAGTACATAGAAAAATACCTGGATAGTTATCCGGGAGTACGCCGCTATATGGAGGAAATCGTTAACTTTGGCATTGAGCACGGTTATGTAGAGACTATCTTGAAACGTCGCCGCTATCTGCCTGATTTAAGAGCTCGCAACAAAATGGTGCAGTCTTTTGCCCGGCGTATGGCTTTGAATACCCCCATCCAGGGTTCTTCGGCGGATATCATAAAGCTGGCCATGATCAATATCGCCCGGGAATTAAAAGAACGGGAGCTGCGATCCCGTATGCTGCTGCAGGTACATGACGATTTGGTTTTTGAGGTTCCCCGCGAGGAACTGGATGAGATCATTGCGCTGGTCAAGGATAAAATGGAACATGCCTGTGTTCTTAAAGTGCCCCTGGAAGTCTCAGTGAAGGCGGGGCCCAACTGGTATGATATGGAGCCTGTCAATGTTTAACAATGTGATATTAAGGAGGGCCGATTATGCCGGAACTGCCAGAAGTTGAAACTATCCGCCGCTCTCTGCTCGCTAATGAAAACGCGGTCCTGCTCAAGATGGAAATTCTCCATCCTGCTGTTCTGAGACGACAGGATTTCGAGCCTGCCAGCTTGTACGGTAAGTCTATTGCGAGAATTGCCCGCCGGGGTAAATTCCTGATTTTTTACTTTGCCCAAAGCAGCGGGCATTTAATTATACATCTGGGTATGAGCGGCCGGTTTTATATGGTTGACAAGGACCAACCCCTAACTGGCAAACATATTCATGCCGTGCTGCACCTGGACAATGGCCGTCGCTTGGTTTACCAGGATGCCCGTCGTTTTGGAGGGCTGTGGTTCATCACTGATGTCGAGGAGTTTTTCAGCTGTATGGGGTGTGAACCCCTGGAAGATGAATTTAACCCGGAATTATTGGCCAAACTGGTGAAAGACCGTAAAGTATCTATTAAAACCCTGTTATTAAATCAAAATCTAATTGCCGGCATCGGCAACATCTATGCGGATGAGGCATTATTCGCTGCCGGCATATTGCCCCAGAGGCCAGCTGGATCTTTAACCAGTGAAGAAGTGCAGCGCTTATCCCAGGCCATCAAAAAGGTTCTAGCTGAGAGTATTCGCCAGCGAGGTACTACTTTTCGAGATTTTCGAGACGGTTACAACCAGTCTGGCGGCTTTCAGAACCACCTGCAGGTGTATGGCCGCTGCCATGAACCTTGCCGGGTATGCGGGCACCCCATTGTAAGAGACCGTATCGGGGGGCGCAGCAGTCACTATTGCGAGCATTGCCAGCACTGAAGCCAAAGACAATCACCTTTTAGGCCTCCTATCCATATAGTGAAGGTATAACAATGAAAAGTGGATAGGAGTAGCACTACATGGAATATGCAGTCGCTTTGCTGTTCGCTGTGGCGGTAAGTGCTGATGGCTTTGCTGCAGGTGTTTCTTATGGTGTAAAAAAAATAAACATTCCGGTCCTGCCCCTGCTGGTCATTGCGGTATCATCCACAGCAGCGGTAACCATTTCCATGGTTTGCGGAACCGGATTGGCTGCTTTACTGGATCCCCGCTGGGCTTCTTATCTGGGAGCCCTGTTGTTAATAGCCATGGGGGGCTATTTTCTGCTGGGCGCTTGCCGGGAAACCATCAGCAGTTTGGAAATTGATCCCCAACAGCCATTGCTGAGTTTCAATATCAGGACCCTGGGTATAATTGTCCATATCCTGAAGGAGCCCTCTAAAGCTGATTTCGATTCCTCGGGAGAGATCAGTATGCATGAAGCAGCCTTTCTCGGATTGGCTTTAGCTCTGGATGCCCTGGGGGCCGGGGTGGGTATTGCCCTGACCGGACTGAATATTTTGTTTACAGCCCTGTGTGTGGGTATGTTAAAATTTATATTAATAAACTGCGGAATGTGGATAGGCCGGTGCTGCACGGGCAGCAGGATGACAGGAGCAGCATCATTGCTGTCGGGTTTCATCCTGGTAGTTATTGGCCTGACGGAATTTATGTAAAGTCGGTGATAGCATGAAAATTATTGGTCTTACTGGGGGGATCGCCAGTGGCAAGAGCACGGTTGCCCGTGCCTTACGGGAACTAGGAGCCACCATCATTGACGCCGATGAAGTAGCCCATTCTATTATGGAACCAGGCAAACCCGCCTGGGAGGATATCGTGAAAAAATTCGGATCACATATTCTCAAACCTGACCAGACCATTGACCGGGAAAAACTGGGAGCCATCGTTTTTAATGATCCTGAACTACTGCAGGAATTGAATCAAATCACTCATCCGCGGATAGCCGAACAGTTCAAGCATATGATTAGAACTCTGAGAAATCAGCAATCAGATACCATTTTATTCATGGAGGTTCCACTTTTATACGAAACCCATCTGGAGAGAATCTGCGATGAGGTATGGGTGGTTTGGGTAGACGAAGAAACCCAGATTCAGCGCCTCATGAAGCGAGATAACCTGTTACGGGAAGATGCCATAAAGCGCATTGATGCTCAGATGTCTCTTGACGAGAAAGCACGCCGGGCTGACTTGGTTATTGACAATCGCTTCAGTGTGGAGGAAACAATAGCGAGCGCCACCAGATATTACAACGAAATTCTCAACAAATCCTAAATATTATTAACCATAACCTGTTGGCTGGGGGTTTATTTTAGTGAAACCAAAAACCAGAAGACGTTTTTCCATTGCACTGTGGCTGGTAATATTAATTTTTCTGGCTGTTATTTTGACATTTCCGCAATGGATTACTGTCTTTTACCCGCAGCCGCACCGGGATCTGGTGTTCAACGCAGCTTTGGAGCACCAGGTAGATCCTTACCTAGTTTTTGGCATCATCAGAGCGGAGAGCAAATACCAGTCGCAGGCTTGTTCTCCAGTAGGAGCGGTAGGGTTAATGCAGATAATGCCCACAACTGCCCAATGGATTGCCGAGCAGCAGGGGATAGAGGAATTCGATCCTGAACAGCTGCAGGATCCGGAAGTGAATATAAACTTCGGATGCTGGTATTTGGCTAGTTTAAGTAAGGAATTCGATGGGCAGGTACCTTTGATGGTGGCTGCTTACAATGCCGGACGAGGGACGGTTCAGCAATGGAAGGCTGAGCAAGTATGGGATGGAAATCCTGAGCACTTGGAAAACATACCATTCCATGAGACCCGCGAGTATGTCCGCAATGTATTAAAGAACTACGAGGCTTACAAGGTCATTTATACCCAAGAGTAACACCTTGATCCCAAACCACTAACTGTAAAAAAAAGGAATATAGCAGAGCGGTGTCAAATACAATGTCCTCAGGAACACCTATGTGTGAAGGGGGCATTTTTCTTGTACCTATCATACCGGAAAGTGGTGGCCTTAGCCGTTCTTATAGGGCTAGCCTTGGCGACAGCCGGGGGCATTTACTGGTATAGGCAGGTTATTTATACGGCTAGTTTGGATACTCGCCCGCTGAAGATAGGCATGGTAGGTGATATAGATTCCCTGCAGCCGCCCCAGTTGGACAGCCCGGAAGAGCGGTTGGTTGCCTCGGCATTGTATGAAGGTCTGGTCTATTACGATGAGAAGACCGACAGTATAAGACCACGCTTGGCTCGCAGCTGGAAATACTCGGCTGATGATAAGACCTTAACCATAGATATCAAAAAGGCTCAATTCAGTAACGGGCAGCCGGTAACCGCCGAAAAAGTGAAGGCGGCCTGGGAAAAGAGCTTTTCCACTACCAAGGATTGGGCTAATATCAGTCTGTTTCTGCCCATCGAAGGCAGTAAAGCCCGTCTGGAAGGACGTACTCCTGATATTGCTGGAGTAGAGGTAGTTGACAGCAATACTCTGCGGATCCGGTTAGAAAAACCTAACGCGGTATTCTTGCATATGCTTACCAACCCTATCTTCTGGGTCTACGATGCTGCTGAAACCAGTGACCCTGCTCCGGGAACCGGACCCTATGTCCTGCAGCCATCCAACCAGGATCATACCATTGCTCTGGTAAAAAACGATAATTACCATCGTGGCCTGGCCAAGGTCAGTGCACTCCAGGTTACTGTGTATAAGGAGCCTTATCAAGCTTTTAGCGACTTTAAAAACGGCAAATTGGATTATCTTAACCAGGTACCCTTAGCGGAAATAAAGAATGTAGAAAAAAATCCGGACTACCAGGATCAGTTTATCGATCGCTACCTGTGGGAGACTTACAGTCTGGGCTTTAATATGCATCGTGAGCCTTTTGCCGGCAATTACCTGCTGAGGCGGGCTCTAAATTTTGCGGTAGATCGCAAAACTATCATTGATACCGTACTGGGAGATGCCTATCGTACCTCCAAAGGAGCTTTGCCCATGGGAATGCCCGGTTACAATAAACAGTTGCGCGGGTATGCATATGATCCGGAAAAAGCTAAGGACCTGCTGGCTGAAGCGGGATACCCGGGAGGAGAAGGGCTGAAACCGCTGGTCTTAGCTTTTAATCGTGATGACGGTCACCGGGCGGTAGCTGAAGCCATCGCCCAGCAGTTTAATGAACTGGGTATAGATGTGCAGCTGCAGGAATTAGAGTGGGATTATTATAAAAAGCAGCTTAGTTCCATGGCTCTTACCTTGTTCAGGGTAGGCTGGCATGCTGATTACCCCGATGCGGATAACTTCTTGTATGGCATGTACCACAGTTCCCAGGTGGGTATAAGCAACCATACCGGTTATAACAATCCCCAGGTGGATAAAATTCTTGATGCCGCCCGGACCGAGACCAAAAGCCAGCAGGAACGCCTAAAGCTGCTGCAGAGGGCTGAAGAAATTATAGTCGACGATGCTCCCATGCTATGGTTGTTCCAAAAGAAAGCCGCTGCCTTGGTAGGTACCAATGTCCGTAATCTGGAAATGGACGGAATGGGCTTGATAGATTGGTTTGCAGTAGAACTCTTAAAACCTTCTGACGGTGGATCAGGCGATAGCCCGGGTCAGGAACAGGTATAGCTTGCCCCAGGCACATCGGTCCCATAGTAAAGCCCGTGCTGGTGTCAGTCACGGGCTTGTTTGCGTGCAGGGGCATGGATGTTGATCCAGGGCGGTGGTGGGGAGATTTAAGTTTCCTATTGAACCTAAAAGGATTTACTGGAAAAATTGTAGATAGACGATCGATGTGAAATCAGTGCTTAAATGGTTATGAATGACTTACAAGCAGGTGGTAGCATGGTGGTTAAAGTGAAGCTATTCGCAACCTTTCGCCGGGGACGTTTTCGCGAACAAGACATGGAACTTCCCGATGGCTGCACAGTGGAATGGGTCCTGGATCATCTGAATATACCACGCCGGCAGCTGGGTATTATCTATCTGAACGGCTTGGCCGCATCGGAAGATACTGTTTTGCACCAGGGCGACACTCTATCCATATTTCCGATGGTGGGAGGCGGTTGATTGACTAGATGGCTTGAGTTAAAAGATACCTTGGTCCTGGCTGAAAGGCAGGGAAAGACTCCCCTGGAAATAGAAAAGGAGCATTTGGCCCAAGGCGTGGTCCCGTTGCATTATCAACGCAACTATAATGCTATAAGCCTGTCTGATCAGATCAAACTCCTGGACAGCCGGGTAGGGGTTTGCGGCTGCGGTGGATTAGGAATGAATATAGTGAATTATCTGGCCCGGCTGGGAGTTGGTCATATAACTGTGTGGGATCCCGATATTTTCAGTGAGAGCAATCTTAACCGCCAGTTATTTTCTAGTTCAGATAATATTGGTAAGTCCAAAGTGGAAGTCTGCCGGGCTTCAGTCCAGCAGATCAACCCGGCTGTATGCTTAACCGCGATCCCCGCCAAGTGGGAGGAAAGCGATGCCAGCGTAATTTGCCAGCAGCAGGTGATGGTGGATGCTCTGGACAATATCCCTTCGCGTATAGCTTTGGCTCGTAGCTGTGAAAAGTTCAATATTCCTTTAGTACATGGAGCAGTGGGAGGATGGTATGGACAGCTGACAGTAGTAATGCCCGGAGATCGAATTTTACAGGAAATATACCAGAACGCAGAGCAGCAAGGTATTGAAAAAGAGCAGGGGACCCTGCCTTATACAGCTGCGGTACTGGCCGGTCTGGAAGCTGCCGAGACCGTGAAGCTCCTGCTGGATATGGAATCAGATTTACGCAGTCATCTCTGTTTAGTGGATTTGCTGAATATGAGTTTGGATATGCTTCCCAAGTGTAACAATAATGTAAACAAAATGTAAATATAGTGTAGCTATATTTACATTGATGTTACAGTGCTGAATAAGAGTATCAACACCCAAGGTGCCTGGGTAAAGCCAGGCACCTTGGGCGTTTCTGTACTGACAGGTTGGGTGGCACGCTTCTTGCTGCTGGTAAAAGCAGAGGAATCCATCTATTACATCGCCCATTGTATAATGCCTTGCTGAAATAAAACAGCTGGATTCCTCAAAATTTAGCAAAGGAGGGTGAAAACTGGTTTGCCCGGGTTGGGTGAAATCAGGAACGTATGAGCAAAGTTCTTTTTGTTGAACCAGAAAGGTGTACTGGCTGTCGCAGCTGTGAATTGATCTGTTCTTTTACCCATACGGGAGAGTTTAATCCTCTGCATTCTTCTGTATCGATAGTGGCTTTTGAAAAGCACGGTTATTCTGTTCCAGTGGTTTGCCAGCAGTGCAGCATCGCAGCCTGTATGGAAGTTTGTCCAGTGGGGGCTATCAGCAAGGATCAAAACGGAGCCATGATAGTAAATCACTCCATTTGTTTGCGCTGCAAAATGTGTACTATTGCTTGTCCCTTTGGGGCGACTTTCTATGATGCTGAAAATGATCGGATACTTAAATGTGACCTGTGCGGCGGAGATCCCCAATGTGTTGTAACCTGTGCCCAAGGTGCCCTCACTTACCGGGAAGCCAACACGGTCAACCAAAACAAACGGCGGGCTACAGCTGAAAAATTTTTGGGACTCATGGAGGAGGGGAGATAATTATGTATGGCTGGCAAGGAAAAATTCTACGGGTGAATCTCAGCGATGGCAGCATTAAACCTGAAGCCCTGAACGAAGAGTGGGCTCACCAGTATATAGGAGCTCGCGGTCTGGGAACCAAATATTTCTTCGAAGAAGTTGATCCCCAAGTCGATCCTCTGAGCCCTAAAAACAAACTGATATTCATGACAGGTCCATTGACCGGGACCTTTGCCAGTTCTGCCGGGCGCTACAATGTGGTGACCAAGGGCCCCTTGAACGGAACCATCGCCGCCTCCAATTCCGGGGGAACTTGGGGACCGGAATTGAAATACGCTGGTTGGGACGGCATTATAATCGAAGGCCGCGCGGATAAACCAGTCTACCTTTATATCTACAATGATAAGGTCGAATTGCGTTCAGCCGATGAACTATGGGGCAAAAACGTATTTGAGACTACCGATATGCTGAAAGAAGCGACCGATGAGGAAGCCAAGGTGGCCTGTATCGGTCCTGCCGGGGAGAATCTGGTGAAATTCGCCTGCATAATGAACGAGTATCATCGCGCCGCAGGACGGTCCGGCGTAGGAGCCGTAATGGGTTCCAAAAACTTAAAAGCGATCGTGGTACGAGGTACGAGAGCCATAAAAGTGGACGATCCGGATGCTTTTATGCAGGCCTGCCAGGATGCCCGGAAAAAACTGCGGGAACATGAGGTAACCGGTGAGGGATTGGCTGCCTACGGTACCAATATACTGGTAAATATATTAAATGAACATGGCGGACTGCCGGTTAAGAATTTCAGCGAAGCAGCAGTGTTCCCCCAGGCAGAAAAAATATCCGGTGAATACCATGCTGAAAAATACCTGGTAAAAAACAAGGGCTGTTTTGGCTGTACCATAGCCTGCGGCCGGGTGACCAATATCCCCCAGGGACGATTCAAGAGCTCTGGTGAAGGGCCGGAATACGAAGCCACCTGGACCTTTGGGTCCAACTTGGCTATCGATGATTTTGAAGCCATTTGCAAGGCCAACTTCCTCTGCAATGAATTGGGCCTGGACCCCATCACCATGGGAGGCACTATATCCTGTGCCACCGAATTGGTACAAAGGGGCATCATCCCCCGCACCGTAGCCGATTTGCGCTGGGGAGACGGCGCTATGCTGGTGGATCTGGTCCGGAAGACTGCCTATCGGGAAGGTTTTGGCGACGAACTGGCGGAAGGTTCCTACCGCTTAGCTGAAAAATACGGCCATCCTGAATATTCTATGACCGTTAAAAAGCAGGAACTGCCTGCCTATGATCCTCGCGGACAGCAGGGGATTGGATTGAATTATGCTACCTCTAACCGGGGCGGCTGCCACGTGCGTGGGTACTTGACTTCACCAGAAATATTAGGGTTACCGGAAAAAGCCGATCCTGATGCAACGGAAGGCAAGCCTGCTCTTTTGAAGACTTTCCAGGATCTGACTGCCCTGTGTGACTCCTCCGGAATATGCCTCTTCACCACCTTTGCCATCGGACTTCCGGAAATAGCTGCCCAGCTTCGTACAGCTACCGGTTTGAATATCAGTGATGATGATTATCTCCTGGCGGGAGAGCGAATCTGGAATCTGGAGCGCCTTTTCAATCTTAAGGCTGGCTTTTCCAAAAAGGACGATACTCTGCCGCCGCGGCTGCTGAAAGAACCGATGCCGGGCGGTCCCCATAAAGGACGGGTCGTGGAACTGGATAAAATGCTCCCTGAGTATTACCGGCTGCGGGGATGGGACGAAGAAGGCGTTCCTACCCAGGAAAGACTGCAGCAGTTAGGTCTGGCTTAATCTCCTTAATCTCTGCTATACGCACCTGGGTATTCAGAGGAGCCAATGCAGTTGGAAGAAGTCTTTCCGGTGCCGTTGGGCTCCCCGGAAAGACTTCTTTTCTTGAGGAGGCGTTGAATCTATGCAAATAAATCCGCAGGAATACGCTGAAGCCAGCCGTTATGAAAGCCTGATAAAATCTTATCCTGGCCGGCCCCAGTATATATTAGCCATTATGCAGGATCTGCAAAAACAGTATAATTATCTGCCCCGCCTGGCTCTTACCATGATTTCAAGCCATGTAGGAGTACCGGTAAGCAAAATTTATGCCATGGCTTCTTTTTATAAGGTCTTTAGTCTGACTCCTAAAGGCCGTTTTGTTTTCAGAGTATGTGACGGGACGGCCTGTCACATCAAAGGTTCCGAGACTCTTCTGGATCAGCTGTACCAGCACCTGGGAATAAAGGCAGGTCAGACCACTGAGGATGGCCTATTTTCCCTGGAGACCGTGAATTGCCTGGGAGCCTGCGCGTTAGCCCCGGTGGTAGTTGTTAACGGCAAAGTGTATGGGAAAGTAAAACCAGGCGATTTGGAAGAGATCATCAGAGAATGTGGGGGGCAGTGCCATGTCAGCTAAGATTAAGGAAAACAACTATGACCAGCAGACCGTTTTGGTATGCTGCGGTACCGGATGCACTGCCAATGGCGGGCGCAAGGTATATGAAGCTTTCGTTGAGAAAGTCAAGGATCACCCGGAATGGGAAGTGCAGCCTGTTTTGAAGTCTACGGGCTGTAACGGGTGGTGCGAGAAAGGTCCCCTGGTCAGGATAATGCCCCGGGACATTACTTACTGCAGTGTGACCCCGAAAGATGTTGACGAGATTATCAATAAGACCCTTTTGGAGGGTTCGCTGGTAAAACGGCTGCTGTACCGGGATCCGGTTACGAAAGAACACCTGACTTCCCATCATCAAACCGGTTTTTACCGCAAACAGCACAAGGTGGCGCTGCGGAATATTGGTGAGATCGACCCCGGACGAATCGAAGACTATATCGAAAGAGGAGGCTACCAGGCTCTGGATTTGGCGCTGCATAAGATGTCAGGCCAGGAGGTCATTGACGCGGTAAAGGCTTCAGGGCTGAGGGGACGCGGAGGAGGAGGATTTCTTACCGGCATCAAATGGCAGTCCTGCAAAGATGCCCCCGGGCGGCCCAAATACATTATCTGCAACGGGGACGAAGGGGATCCCGGTGCCTTTATGGACAGGAGCATCATGGAAGGTGATCCTCACACCGTAATTGAGGGTATGATACTGGGAGCATATGCGGTAGGTGCTTCCCAGGGATTCATCTATGTCCGGGATGAATATGATTTGGCGGTGCAGTACCTGGGCAAAGCCATAGAGGATGCGCGCAGTCATGGATATCTGGGACCCAACATCCTTAACAGCGGTTTTTCCTTTGATATTGAAATAGTCAGAGGCGGAGGAGCTTTTGTCTGCGGAGAAGAAACTGCGCTGATTGCTTCTATAGAGGGGCGCACCGGCGAGCCTAAGGATAAATACATTTTCCCCAGTGAAAAAGGCCTCTGGGGACAACCCACGGTGATCAACAATGTGGAGACCTGGGCCAACGTCCCGGTCATCATTCTGCATGGAGCTGATTCTTTCGCCTCCATTGGCACTTCCGGCAGCAAAGGCACCAAGGTATTCTCCTTGGTGGGCAAGGTGGTGAATACCGGTTTGGTGGAAGTGCCCATGGGGACTACTCTGCGGGAAATTATCTTTGAGATCGGCGGCGGGGTACTGAAAAAGAGAAAATTCAAGGCAGTTCAGACCGGCGGACCTTCCGGCGGGTGCATTCCCGAAGAACTGCTTGATCTTCCTATCGATTTCGACAGCCTGACCCAAGCCGGTTCTATGATGGGCTCAGGTGGATTGATCGTGATGGATGATCATACCTGCATGGTGGAGGTAGCTCGCTATTATGTTAACTTCCTGGCCGGTGAATCCTGCGGCAAATGTACTCCCTGCCGTGAAGGCATAAGAGCCCTGCTGGAAATATTGACCCGTATATGTAATGGAGAGGGGCGACCGGAAGATGTGGAGATGTTGGAGGAGATCAGCACCACAATGCAGGAAGCCTCCCTCTGTGCTCTGGGTCGAACAGCCCCAAATCCGGTGTTATCCACTTTGCGTTACTTCCGCGATGAGTATCTGGCCCATATAGAACAGCATAAATGTCCTGCCGGAGTATGCCGTAACTTGACCACCTTCTATATAGATGCAGACGCATGTACCGGCTGCGGACTCTGTAAGAAACAGTGCTCAGTTGATGCTATCCAGGGCGAGAAGAAAGAAGCCCATGTTATAGATGAGTCACTGTGTATACGCTGTGGAGAGTGTTTCCGGAATTGCGCATTTAATGCGGTTAAGATTCGCTAGGAGGAATTTATCATGAAGGTCAAGATAAATGGGCAGGAACTGGAAGCCCGGGAGGGAGAGACTATTCTGGAATTGTGCCTCAGGCACGATATTCCCATCCCGCACTTATGCTATCATCCCGCTTTCGGTGGGCAGGGTGCCTGCCGGATGTGCCTGGTGGAACTAAAAGAACCTGGCAGGGCAAACAACCGCTTAGTGGCTTCCTGTACTTATCCGATCCACTCTTCTGTAGAGGTAACCACCGAGTCGGAAAGGATTCAGCGGCTGCGGCGCAATATAGTGATGCTGCTGGCCAGGCGGGCTAGCCAGAATCCCTGGATGAAAGAGTTGGCAGAACAGTATGCCGCCCCATCCCTGCCGCCTGTACAAACGGAACCGGCTGATTGCATTTTATGCGGGCTGTGCATCCATGCCTGTGAGAAAATGGGTAAAACTGCCATCTGGAGCATGTTCCGGGGTATCGAAAAACGCATAGCCACTCCCTATGATGAAGCAGCAGATGAATGTATGGGATGTGCTGCCTGCGCTCAGATTTGTCCGACTCAAGCCATAAAAGTTGAAGAAGGCGCTGCCATACGTACCATATGGAACAAAAGGTTTCAACTGGTGGCCTGCCGGCGCTGCGGCAAGAACTTCGCTACCCGGGAACAACTCGAGTATATGCGGGAATCCAGCGGATATGAGGTTGATGAACTCTGCGACCACTGCCGTAAGATAACTCTGGCCCAGAGTATGCGTCAGTATAATCGGTAAGTAATGAAATTCACTGCCTGTAGCAGGTGTGTTACACTAGAGACACGGAAAAGCTTTGCAGAGGTAGCTGGAACACAATGGTGCAGTTGGAGCAAAACAGTGATAATGGGTACATGAGGAATTGTATACGAACCGGAGAAACTCATCAGTTATGGGAGCACTTTATAAAGAGCGGGGAAATAATGAAAGATGATTTTAGCCCCTTGATAGCATCTTCCTGGAAACGATGCTATGCTTATAAGGTGGATCCCTATGATGGAGTTTGCCATCAAGTATTGGACCAAGAGGAATTTGCTAAAGCCCGCAAGAGACGCTCCCAGCTTATTAACATCGCTCTGCCTTTAATGCAAAAGCTATACAACTATGTAACTGGATCTGGTTTTTTAGTGATGCTGACTGATGAGCGGGGTATAATTCTGGAGATGCTGGGGGATGAGGAGACCATTAAAAAAGCCCAAGCTATCAATTTTTTCAAAGGAGCAGTCTGGACGGAAGAACAGGTAGGCACGAATGCCATTGGCACGGTTCTCAAAGAAAGGATTCCCCTGCAGGTAAACAGCTGTGAACATTATTGCCAGCTTCATCACACCTGGACCTGCTCAGCAGCCCCCATTTTTAATCAAAGAGAGCAGCTCATCGGAGTTGTTAACATGTCCGGGCCTTACCAGAAAACTCATCAGCATACTCTGGGTATGGTTGTCTCTGCCGCAGATGCCATCATGTATCAGATGCGGGTCCAGCATCAGAATACCCAGCTGAAGGTCATGAATGAGCGGATGCGCAACATTTTTATGACCATGTCAGAGGGAGCGGTTCTGGTTAATAAGTCCGGAAAGATAACCAATATCAATCAGGTGGCGGAAGGGATATTTGGCCTGGCTGAAACCGAAGTAGAGGGTAAGCCCGTTGAACAGTTTTTCCCGGAGTTGGTCAAAATAATTGGTTCCTTGAATAAGGGGCAGGATGTTTTGGACGTGGAAACACCCATCCAAGGGGCAGCGGGAATAACTCACTGTGTTGCTTCTGCTAAATCCATTTGTGATGAGAATGGGCAAGTAAACGGACTGGTAATAATTTTTAATCCAGCCAAGAGGATTCGCAATCTGGTCAACCGTTTAAGCGGCGCTCATGCCAGCTTTTACTTTAGCGATGTGATCGGCCGCAGTCCTCAATTGCTGGAAGCTGTACGAACCGCTAAACTGGCTGCTAATAAACTCAGCAACATTCTGCTGCAGGGAGAGAGCGGCACTGGCAAAGAATTGTTTGCCCAGGCCATTCATAACGCCAGCTCTCGCAAGAATGGTCCCTTTGTAGCTGTCAATTGCGGAGCTATCCCCCGCGAGCTTTTGGGCAGTGAATTGTTTGGCTACGCTGAAGGTGCTTTTACTGGAGCCCGGCGGGGAGGAAGAAGCGGCAAGTTTGAAATGGCTTCCGGCGGTACCCTGTTTTTAGATGAAATAGGAGAAATGCCTCTGGGCAAGCAGGTATCACTGCTGCGGGCTGTTCAGGAAAAAGAGATAACCCGCATCGGCGACGATAAAATCATTCCTGTTGATGTTCGTATTATTTGTGCTACCAATAAGGATCTTAAAGCCGAGGTGGAAAAAGGCAACTTCCGCCAGGATCTCTATTATCGATTGAATGTAATTACCATCAAACTGCCCGCTTTGCGCGAACGCCCGGAGGATATTCCCCTGCAGTTCAACCATTTTTTGAAAGAGGCTAGCAGCAAGATGGGCATGCCGGTTCCCCGGGTCCAACCTGAGGTCATGGAATACCTGATCAAATATGATTGGCCTGGAAACGTCAGAGAACTGCAGAACGTGGTGGAAAGAATGTTAAACATATGTAATGACGGAATCCTAACCGTTGACCATTTGCCGGTAGAAGTTGTCCAAAATTGTCCAGCACAGAATGAACTGTCTCAGAACTTTAGGGGTACTGGAACTAGTGTCAAGTGGCATCGCCAAAACAACAAGCAAGTAAGGCAGCAAATGGAAAAACAGGAAATACTGCGTCTAATTGATCAATACGGCGGGAACCTTAGCCGGGTAGCAGAAGAAATGAATATATCCCGTACAACCATCTATCGCAAGCTGAAACAGTATAACATTACAATATAGAGTAATAAAGCGGTGTCAGATCAAAGGGGATAGACGCCGGAACCCTGCATGTCAATAGTCAGCGAAAATGTCACCCCTTTACCTGGATAACTGAGCAGCAGAAATGTCATCCCTATTTCTTCTGGAATAGAACATTTTGTTATAACCAAACCAAGGAGATTTGTTTTTAGGTTTAC
>Ga0208297_1000514_pt1 | contig 73087 bp, 62 predicted proteins | sample LMS_cellobiose_e_FD_187367 | JGI IMG/M metagenome (GOLD analysis project Ga0208297, IMG submission 187367) | Rumen-fistulated moose microbial communities from Alaska, USA - LMS_cellobiose_enrichment (SPAdes) (version 2) | ecosystem: Host-associated > Mammals > Digestive system > Stomach > Rumen...
TTCCGCCGACTCCCATACCCATATCAACGTGACAGGGCAGGGTGGAAACCTTAACTGCTTCTTTTATGAAAGTAACTGCCCGTGCGAGGTTCCAGGCTGAGGTTTTGCTGGTATTTGTATTTACCACGGGCCCGAAGACGTTTGCTCCGGCTTTTGCAACAAGCGGAGCCTGCTGGTGAGGCCAGAGTCCCGCAAGGGTTACTCCCTCATACTGGAGCCCACCGTGCATTCCAAGCACCATTTCTCCTGCCATTCCTGCTTCGATGTACATATCAGGGAACTCTTTTCTGAGTGCCTGGATTGCATGCAATGTGCCGTAAAAATCCCCATCACCTGCTGCCGCAGTCGTATCGAAGTTGACTCCGTCAGCCCCTGAGGCAAAGAGTTTCTGCATGATCCAGACTGTGTCCCTTGTAAGGTGTTCGGCAGCGTGCTCCATTGATTCCCATGCTTCCTGAATCTTGAAAGCCTTCATGAGGTCGCCAGGATTCTCGAAAGGACCGTCAGGGGTATAATACAGCCCCATATTTGGCATTGCACCGTAAAACAGTGGAATGATCATGTTCTGCTGGCAGACTTCCATTGCCTGGCACTCATTTGAGACAACAGGCTTTACAGGCTTGAAACTGTAGTCAATGTGCCCGAGTTCCATTGTATCGGCACCAAAAGCCCTCTCGTGCATCATGCACCCGACCAGACGGCTTGAAGGGATGCCAACGCCACTGTTGCCCTGGTCACCGTCAAGTCTTATAGTACCGATATCGTGCGTTACAGGAACTTCCATGCCCTGTTCCACACTTACGGCTTTGCCGGGCATCATTAGGATTTCTGCAAGCTTGTCGATTTCATTGGCATTAAGAGCAGGGATTTCACCAAGGTCGGCAGCATTTGCAGTACCGGCTTCAATTTCCTCCATGATCTTCTCTTTTGTCAGGAAGATTCTCTTTCCATCTCCCATACGCAAAGCATATTCAGTTGCCATTTTTATTCTCCATCGGTCAGATAGATTAAATTTAGATTGGATCGATTTGACTGAGATAATTTGGACTAATTCAATTCATAGATAATTGAACAGGCTCAGAGCAGCAGTTCTTTTGCTTTTGCGACAGCCTCGCTTGCGTTTTCGGCATAGCAGTCTGCACCGATCTTGTCAGCCCATGCCTGGGTTGCAGGAGCTCCGCCTACCATAACTTTCACTCTGTCTCTCAGGCCTTCTTCCTTGAGGAGTTCAATTACATCCCTCTGGCCCTGGAGAGTGGTTGTCATAAGAGCTGAGAGCCCTATCATATCAGCATTGACTTCCTTTGCCTTCTCAATAAAGTTCCTGACCGGTACATCACGGCCGATATCATGCACCTCAAAACCAGCAGACTGGAGCATTGTGGACACGATTGATTTTCCAATGTCGTGCACATCTCCCTCGACAGTTCCGTTCACAATAACCCCGAGTTTCTTACTCTCGGTCCCTGCCGGAAGTTCAGCTTCAAGCAGTTTAACCCCTGTTGTCATTGCATCAGCAGCCATCATTACATGGGGCAGGAAAAGCTTCCCTCTCTCAAAAAGAATTCCTACCTGATTCATGCCTGCAGAAAGTCCTTTTTCAATTATTTCGGAAGGTTCCATGACCTCTTTCGCTTTCTCGACAGCAGCAATTACTGCATCTTTCTTGCAGGAGACGACTGCGTCAGAAAGCTCCTGAATAAGTTCCTCTTTAGTTGCCATTTTTTATGCCTCCATAGATGTCAGAAACTCTCCACATGACCGAAGAGAAAAACTGAATCTTAAAATTCTATAGGATATATTTTTATATATCCTGAATTATTTAGCCTAACCTGTAAAGCTTTTTCAAAAAAGGCGAGGACTGGAGCATTACAGGTGCATTTGAAAAGCTCATGCGTTTTGACTGACATGATGGATAAAACTCAAGCTGTGAGCTTTTTTGAGCATATTAAAATTTTCAATGGGATTTTTATTCTTCTACCACGCAAAGCCTTGTCTTCCCACTGCATGCTGGAGTTTTTCTGCTGTTTCCTGGAGAGAACTCAGGCTTTTCTTCGGAAATCTCAGATTTTTCGGCTTTGATACAGAAGTATTCCCCTTCTAGTCGGAATTTCCTGAAAAGCTCGCAGGTTCCACAGAGGCAGCCTTCTTTTTTTCCCTGTCCTAATGATTTGCCGCTGGAGCAAAATATTCCTGCGCCGCCAGAATAGGAAGGACAGCTTTTGCAGATGCAGGCTTTAAGGTGATGGTACGAGCCGCAGATCCCAAAATATCTCCCGTATTCTTCCCTAGCCTGCTGTATAATGTCTGGTGTTTCCTTTCCTGACTTTCCACTTTTTCCGACATTCTCCCTGTCTTCCGCTGCAAGCTTGGAATCCATGATATTTCTCCTGTGAACAAAAAGCTATAATTTATAAGATGTCAAAATATATTATATATTACTTGAGGATTTGAGAAGTGCATTTTGCCTGAGGGGGTTAAAGGATTTTGGATTCGAAGGGTTTGTGGAGGTAATAGCTATGGGATTCAATCAACTAGCTGAAAGCGACGAACTTATTCTTGATGAAGCACTCGAAAGGCAGCGAATTCTGGAAACCGTAATTAATAACAGTCCTATTATGGCTTTTCTCTGGACCCCGGACGAAAACTGGCCTGCAAAATACGTTTCCGAAAACGTAACCCAGCTTGGGTACAGCGCAGAAGATTTCCTGACTGGCAGGATAATGTATGCAGATATTGTCCATTCCGAGGATATAGACCGGGTTAGAAAGGAACTTACACGATGCTGCGAAACTGGGCAGGAGAGTTTTGTACAGCGGTACAGGGTTCTTACAGGGAAGGGAAAAGTCCGGTGGGTAGAAGAAAAAACCTTTATTCATCGTGATGAAAACGGAAATGTAGCAAGTTTCCAGGGAATAGTCAGAGATATTACTCAGGAAATAAAAAATGAAAAAGCGCTGAGGGACGCGCTTGAAAGCCAGAAAGCCCTGATGGAAAAACAAAAGGTTCTGCTTGAACGGCAAAAAGCCCTTGAAACCGTAATTAACAACAGTCCTATGGTAGTATTTCTCTGGAAAGCTGAAAAATACTGGCCCACCGTGTATGTATCCGAGAATATCAGGCAATTTGGGTATACCCCCGAGGACTTCATTTCCGGAAGAGTCCTTTATGGAAAAATTATTCATCCCGAAGACCTGCTTCTTGTGGAACTCGAACTTGAGGAGAACTGCGAGGAAGGGGGAAAAGAATTCAATCGCCAGTACCGGATCCTTACGCAGAACGCTGAAGTCCGCTGGGTTGACGAAAAAACCTTTATTCAGCGCAATGAAGAAGGGGAAATTACTCATTTCCAGGGCATTATAGAGGACATAACCCAACAGGTTAAAAGATCTGATGCCCGCGGGTCGGGTTAAGCAAGCTCAATTGTTTCCTGAATATACTTTATACATCCGTCAAGGTTGAGAATGTAAGCCAATGAATATTTTCATTCATTTTAACAAATGCGATTTTATTTACTGTCTTAAAGCACTATACAACCTTTATGCCTTCTGCTAGCTTTATTACTTCCTTAACAAATAATTATTTATGTTTGAGAGGATTAAGAAGTACTTGCAGATTTTATTATAACTGTTGGATCTGCAATTCCATGAAATGCCTTGAGTGCGAAGTCGGAAACAAAGAATGCTGGGTAATAAGAAAAGATATGTAAATGGTATGAAAAAGATATAAGAATGGATTGTTCCCCCGCAAAACTGAAAAGGGTTACATCCCGAAAAAGGTTCGCTTATAAGGAGTTTGAAAGAAAAGGCGGACCTTTTTTGGGAAAAATGCTATTTAACAGGCGTTAAGAAACGGACTTATGCGCTACTGAACCATAAGAAAGTAAAAACTCTGGTTCTTGAGGACAGGAAGCATTGCAACCTTCAAAAAAATTATTATTTTTATCAGATTGCTGGCATACTCTTTTTATTGCTTATTTTTCATGAAAGTAATCTGGAAAAAGCTGTATATTAATCTGGAAAAAGCTGTATATTTATGATATAAGCCTGTAATGCCAGTAGAGTTCTTTATAGAAATTATCACAGAAAGCAGCCCATGTAAATTAGTTAAATATTAAGGTATTGGCAGGTAGATATTCCATTAAACGAAATATGCATTTTGAAATTGAATTTCTAATTTGAATTTCCTGGGAGAAAAAAATGCTTAAAAGGAAAAATAATTTCACAAAAATGCACAGTGTTCATGAAATGGAGAGAAAAATATATTAACTATTAATTTTCAAGTTTTTATAAATACAAGGGCCATACCCAGTTTCTGGTATGAATCATTCCTTTATTGCTAAGCTTTCCTAGATTTCTGGAATTTCTAGATTTCTTGAGCTTCTAGATTTCTGAAACTTCTAGATTTCTGGAACTTCTATATATTACAAGCCTGCAGGCAGCAGGTCAAGGTGCATAATATGGAGAGTACTCTACTCGACCTGATCCTTCTATCTGAGAAAAGAAAGAATGTGTTGCTTCTTCTGCTTGAGGGGCCAAAGGATATTGAAACAATAAAAAAAGCCCTCAATGCCAGTGCAACCGCAGTCCAGCCGCAGGTAAAAAAGCTCAAAGAACAGCACCTGGTAGTTCAGGAAAAAAACCTCTACAGGTTAAGTGAGATAGGCAAAGTTGTGGCTGAAAAGATGAAGCCGCTTGTAGATACGCTTGCCGTTCTCGAAGAAAATGTGGATTACTGGGCAGACCGGGAAATGAACGAGATTCCAGACTTTCTCCTTCGAAGAATTTACGAGCTTGGGCACTGCACCATAATTGAACCTCAGATAGACCACATGTTTGAGATGATCCCGGAATATGTCAAAAATGTTCGGCTGGCAAAAAAGCTTGATGCTGTACTTCCTTACTTCCATCCCCTTTTTCCTTCTTTTTACCTGGAAATTGCCGAGAAAGGAATACCAATATCACTTGTTTTACCCAAACCCGTCCTGAAAAGGTGGGTTGAGGATTATAGGGAACAGACCGAGCAGTATCTTAAAAAAGAAAATGCAAAACTTTTTACCTGCACAGATTGTGAGAGGATTCCTGCGATCACAGTAGCTGATAACTTTATGGCAATGGCCCTTTTCCCGAAAAGTACGGTATTTGACAGGAAGTATATAATTTGCTTTGAGCCAGGATCTCTGGTGTGGGGAAAAGAACTCTACGACTATTACGAACAGCGTTCTGAACAGATTAATAATATAGACAATTACACTGAGACTAATAACATAGACAATTACACTGAAACCCCCTAACAGAACAGGGTGCCAGAAACCTGACTGTCAGAGATATTCCTCAAAACCTGCCTTACCACAGGCATAGGCTTCATGCCAGCCAGAGGGTACAGGCTTTTTTTCATAAAGGGCTTCTCTCTGGGCTTCAAGAAGTTCAGGGGCTTTTCCCATAAACTCTGCAGCGCATAGGACCCGGTTTTCAACTTTTCCATCAAGCTCTTTTAACCAGCTATAACCTTCAAAAGATCTGAGCAGATGATGGTCCAGAATCAGGGTATCTACGTTCTTTGCCAGAAGGAGAGCATTCTCAGAGGCTTCTTTTTCGGTTTCAGGCACGCGATGTGAAAGATAAATAGGGGGACCTGAAGCAAAAACAATCGTGAGTTCCCAGGCGAGTACTTGAAGTACCGCTTCCCTATGCAGAAGCTGGATATCGGAACTATGGACAAAAACCTCATCTCCCTCGCAGATCCGGGTCATCATTACAGTTCCAAAGCCCTTTTCACTTGCCCCGTGTGGAACAGGAGGAGAGAACTCCATACTGCCAGACTTTTTGCCTTCCGAAGCAGGAAGAGGAAAACCCAGAAAATCCGAAAGTTCACGTCTCCGTTTTGAAGAGAGAGCTGAGATTTTCGCTGGACCTTTACACCAGAAATTTATCCCGTCAAGGGAAGGGAGGGCTTCCATTGGCAGCTGATACGGGTCTTCAGCCCTCATTGGCATATGATCCCCGTGAAAATGGCTGATAACAACATCCGTAGCCTCTCCAAATGCAGAGAGAATTTTTTCCCTTATCCTGAAAGCCGCAGCAACCTCTACCGGGTGTGGGAACAGTCCTGAACGCAAGCGTGCAAGTGCAACTCCAGGATCGATCAGAACCGTCCTCTCATCCGTTTTTACAAGACAGGCAAGTGACCTTGCTCCAAAAGACTCACATCCCAGGATCTCAATCTGCATATGTTTCTCTATGTTTGAAGGAATAAAATTCTTCTTATAGGAGCATTTATTGAAGAAAGGAGCTTTGTTGATCTTTTTTCTCCGACACGTCAATCTGCACATTTTTACCCTTTTCAGGAAAGGTACTCTCTGGAAAACATCTGTACGGTAAGAATAAAGTAGGAGAGCAGGAGGGGACCTATAACGATTCCTATCAGCCCGAAGAGGGATACCCCTATTACAATTCCGAGCAGGGACAAAAGAGGATGGATTTTTCCAACAGTCTTCTGGACGATGGGTCTCAGGAAGTTATCAAGTACACTTATAAAGAGTCCTGCTGCAAGTATACCGATCGCTGCCGTATAGTCAACCTGGAAAAGCTGGACAATAACTGCAGGAATCCAGACAAAAGCTGCTCCGACAAGAGGTAAAAAGGACAGAACAGCTGCAATCGCGCCCCAGAGAAAAGCTCCCTGGATATTGAAGAAGAGAAATGCAATTGTCAGCACTCCACCCTGGGCAAGGGCAACTGCCCCGCTAGCTGTGAGAGTTGTCCGGACAATTCTTCTGAACTCATTCAGCAGAGTGGCTGTGTTTTCTTCATTGAAAGGGACTGCAACTGTGACTTGGCGCATAAAGTCCGAATCTTCCCCGGTAAAAAGATAGTAAAGCAGAAAGTACATTATCAATAACCCAATGGACTGGTGGCTCAGGCTCTGGATTGAGCCCAGAATAAACAGGCTCGTGTAATTGACAGCCTGTGAGGCAAGCTCCATTGCTTTTTCTTCTATTTTGGTCTGGAATATTTCAAAAGGAATATTCAGCCCTGATAGAAAATTAGTTGCAAAGACAGCTCCAGATTCAATAGACGCAATAATGGATTCCTGATTAAGTATAAGCTGCTGGATTTCGCTGACAATCATACTCAGAAGGAAGTAAAAAGGAATCAGTACAACAAAGATGGAAACTATTATCACCAGTACGGCTGCAATTTGCTTCCGAATCCTGGCTTTTCTTACGAGAAACTGATAAAGAGGTCGGAATATTGTGAAAAGGATGAGGGCTCCGAAAATATAGTTTAGATACGGGAGTGTAGCGTAAATAATGATTACAGTCAGAACAATAATTATGAGAAGAGCCAGAGCCATCTTTAGATTATTTTTCATTGGATCTAGATTGGATCTCCTATTATAAAATGTATATGCCGATCCATAACCTGCACAATGCTTGACCAAAATCGCTGTGCTGCGACCGTTGCGCCGGTCGATCACGCCGCCATGCCGGTTTTTGATCAAACTTTTTTTCTAAAAAGTTTGCGATAAAACCTTTTCTCAAAAGGTTTTTGATCAAACTTTTTCTCAAAAAGTTTGTGCTCAAGCAGTTTTTTGAAAAGGCTTGTGAGAAGGCTTGCCTTTAGAAATCAGTTATCAGAGTTTGTTTTTCGTCTCTTTCGCGGAGCTTTGTAACGCCTATGCCTACAAGCCTGAGTTTTCGGTTTCCTATGAATTCTGATAGAAGCTGCATGGATATTCTTTTCATCACAAAAAGGTCTGAAGTCCAGATTGGGATGGTTTTTGAGCGGGTGTAGGTGGAGAAGTCCTCAAAGCGTACGGTAAGGGTTACGGTTCTGAAAAGGAAACGGTGCTTCAGGAGGGATCTGTGCACGCTTTCTATAAGCAGATCTAGAGACCCGGTAATTTTTACAGGGTCATTCGTGTCCTCGGCAAAGGTTCCGTGCCTGCTAATGGATTTTATACTTTTGTTTTCCCGAACCTCCTCAAAATCTAGTCCGTTTGCAAGCTGCTTCATGCGAAGTCCCATTTTTCCGAATTTCTCCGATAGGAACTGCACGTCACAGCTTGCAAGTTCTTCTACTCTGGTAATTCCCATTATTTTCAAGGTCTCAGCGGTCTTTTTCCCTATTCCAGGAATTTTTGAGACAGGCAGTGGGAAAAGAAATTCCCTTACATCTCCGGGCCTGACAACGGTAAGCCCGTCAGGCTTCTGGAAACCGGACGCAATTTTAGCTATAAGCTTGTTTGGCCCGATCCCTATTGAGCAGGTAATTCCTTCTTGCTTCTGGACTTCATCCTTTATCTTTAGGGCATACAGAGCAGCTTCTTCAAAATTCCTTATTTCGGGGCCCGGCACAAGATAGGCTTCATCCACACTGACCTGCTGGAGCCTGTCTGCAAACCCCTTTAAAAGCTCCATCACTTTTGCAGAAACACCTGCGTACAGTTTCATGTTCACAGGCAAAAAGACCGCATCCGGACAGAGCCTGTAAGCCTGTGAGATCGGCATTGCGGAATGAATCCCATATTTTCGCGCCTCGTACGAGCATGTGCTTACAACACCCCTTCCAGAACCCCCTTTTGGGTCAGAGCTCACAACTACAGGCAGCCCTTTGAGTTCCGGCTTTTCCCTGACCTCTACTGATGCAAAAAAGCTATCCATATCCACGTGGAAGGTTATTCGCCTTTCCGGAGCATTTATTCTCGAATTGGAGGCAGGCATTACCCTGAGATAGGATAAAACATATAAAAAAGGTTTAAGGAAGTCGGGTGAAAGTATTAACGTGTATAAAATATGGTTAAAAAAGCATTTCTAGAAAGCCGATAATATATATTCGGATAATCTTTTCAATCCGTATTTCTCTGGTTTCAAATGGGGGAGCTTTATTAAAGCAGAGCAGGAGAATTTAAAACAGGTCACTTTCGAAGAGACAGAGTATTCAGAGAAAAAGGGCTATTAACTAACTTGAAAGAGATTCTGAGAAAACCGAAAAAATATCACAGGGCAACTTTTCCTGAGATCACAATAAAATTAGCTACAGGTAACGTTGTGAGACAGTAGAGACTCCTGTACAATAGCTCGTACAATAGCTAATTTCAAGATGGTGGGGGAAATGAAAGGATCAAAGATAATACTTGGGCTTTTTGTTGCAATTGCACTTATTTTTGCAGCTTATGCCGTCCTGAGAATTGTACCAATTGGTGTATGTAATGAGAATGGAGCAAGGCTTGACTCTATTAAACTTCCGCCTGGTTTTTCCATTGATTATTACGCACAGGATGTGGAAAATGCAAGATCAATGACTCTGAGCCCGAACGGCACGCTTTTTGTCGGAAGCCGGGGTGCAGGAAAGGTTTATGCAATCCTTGACCGGAATAATGACAGTAAAGCTGATCAGGTGCTTGTGCTTGCTGAGGGCCTGGATTCACCAAATGGAGTAGCCTTCAGGAACGGCTCGCTGTATGTCGCTGAGATATCCCGGATAATTAGGTATGATAATATCGAAGCAAGGCTTGAAAATCCGCCCGAACCTGTTGTGGTTAATGATAGTTTCCCATCCGACCGCGCTCACGGCTGGAAGTATATCAAGTTCGGGCCTGATGGGAAGCTGTATGTGCCTGTAGGAATGCCCTGCAACATTTGTAATAAGGAAGGGGAAGATGAACGGTATGGGACAATCACCAGAATGGAACCCGATGGAAGCCAGTTTGAGATCTATGCAAAAGGGATAAGGAACACCGTTGGTTTTGATTGGAATCCTGAGACCAAAGAATTATGGTTCACTGACAATGGAAGGGACTGGCTTGGAGATAACATACCTCCAGACGAGCTCAACCGGGCACCTGAAAAGGGAATGCACTTTGGTTTCCCCTACTGCCACGGGGGAGACATTCCCGATCCGGAATTCGGGGAGCTCAGAAACTGCTCGGAATTCACGCCACCAGAAATGAAACTGGGCCCTCATGTGGCTGCGCTTGGAATGACCTTTTACACAGGCACAATGTTTCCTGAAGAGTACGGAAACCAGATCTTTATCGCCGAACATGGCTCTTGGAACCGGAAAATCCCAATCGGATACAGAGTTACTCTTGTCAGGCTTGAGAACGGAACGCCTGTCAGTTACGAGCCCTTTGCTGAAGGATGGCTCCAGGGGCTTGCAGCCTGGGGAAGACCAGTGGACGTCCTTGTAATGCCTGATGGAGCCTTACTTGTCTCGGATGATAAGAATAACGCAATTTACAGGATCAGCTATGGTTGATCCGGAAACTTTGCAATATCTGATTTGGATACTTGGGTGAATATACTGCAACACCTGATCCAGATACCTTTAAAGTGTCCTGCGGGAGCCAGTTGGGCTGAGAAAGTAATTTTCCAGGCTGAAACTGTGAAAAAGCTGGATCAGGTAAAAACATTTATTTTATATCCTCATATACGTAAGCAGGGGGGAATGAGTTGTTATCCAAAATACCTGTCGATATTAAAAGCATATCTGAAGGAGATATAGATAAAGAGATCATCAGAGCCGCGATCGTTGCCGAAATTGATGCTATAAACCTTTATGAACAGATGGCAAACTTAACAAAAAATACGTATATAAAAGCTGTCCTCATGGATGTAGCAAAAGAGGAAAAAACGCACATCGGAGAGTTTCAGGCCCTTTTACTCCAGTTTGATCCTCAACACAAGAAGGAAGTTGAAGCCGGAGCCAGAGATGCTGAAGAAGTACTATCTAAATAATTTCTCTAGCTCAAGCCTTTTTGCGGATATCTTATCTTATACCTGTACGCTTCTCAGGATACGCTATCTTGCTCCGCTTGCAGATAAAGGATTTTTCCAGGTCAGCTCCCATCTGCTGCGCCAGCCCAGAAGGAATGCCCATTATCATCAATTCCGGAGGCAGCCAGGAATTCCCTGTTGGGTCGACAGGTCCGACAAAAACCGAGTCTTTCGGCGCATTTTCAGCCATGCCAGCCGGGAAAGTAATCATGGTAGCACAGGTTGGCCCACCTGGGATTATGGTTTTAAAGAAGGGATCTGAACTGCTGAATTGAGCCAGCCCGCAAAGGTTCCTTATCTGCTCTGCGCCTGCAAAGACAATATATGATCTGACAATATCAGGTTCGATCTCGCCAGTACACGGAGCAATGACCGTGTATTTGCCGTGCGGAAGAATTTTTCCTGCTCGCTCCATCAGTTCATCGAACAGCTCAGGGGTTGCCTTCAAATGTTCAGCAACGCCTCCATGGAAATCTGGTGTGCCCACAGTCACGAAGTACTTAAGTTTTGGGTGCGGTTCTGCGAGTCCAGTCCATACCAGTCCACCAGCGCAGCACTGCTCGTGACCTGCCTCAACATAGAGGGGAGGTGTCTCTTTAAAGAAAGCGGAAATATAAACCGCCTTTGCTACACATCGGTCTACAGTGTATGACGGAACAGCTCCTTCGGGGATCTCATCCGTTCCGTAAACACATAATGGGCGTAATTTCAACTTGCCGGCTTCTGTAAGCTTTTTTCCCAGTTCTTCAGGCCTTAACATAATTAACCACCGGTAAACCAATTGATAATTTCCACGCGAAATTTTATTCTTTTAGCCAGCCTTTCTCCATCCAGTAATCACAATTATGTGTCCAGTCCTCTTTATTGGCAAGAATGACGTATTTGAACCGCTCCCTCCAGGCTTGCTGTCTTGCTTCCTGTTCAGGATATTGCCGCTTTTCCTTTATCGCTTTAACAAGATCTCTACCCATTTCACGCGATTTTATAATAGCTTCCTCCATTGCCGAAGGACCGTCTGACATTGCACAGCCTACTCCCCCTATGGCTTTGCCTCCGCACTGCACTATATAATTATCCATCATACCAAGAACAAAATCGATTTCACCGCTGCCTGCGGTTGTTAAGGAAAGACCGTATTTTCCGTCAAAGAGTTGTTCGTGGATAACAAGCGGGCTTCTATCAAACAGGGTCTTTAGCTGGGCTGTCACATTTGTTATGTAATTGGGGCTGCTCAAAACTATGCCGTCGGCAGCCAGTAACTTTTTCAATACAGGCTCAAAGTCGTCTTTAATTGCGCATACTCCAGTCTTATGGCAGGAATTGCATGCAGTGCAATAATTAATCTTCATTTTCGCAATATTAATTGATTCGACCTCTGCTCCTGCTTCTGCGGCTCCGTCAAGAGCGGCGTTTACAAGTTTCAAAGTGTTGCTCTGCTCGCCTCTTGGGCTTGACTGTATCCCGACTATCTTCATAAACTTCCCCTCGGTTTATTTTACAAAAGTTAAGTACTATATTTAACTGAAGCTTTATTACCCCTTTTATAACTTTTAAAAAGCGCTGGATGCATGGATAACTGTAATATTGAAGTTTCACTATTGTATAATATTTTTAATAATCTGGAATTTCTTAGCAATTCGAGATATTTTTAGAGCTATACAAAAGTATAAGTGCCTGATAAATTTTTAGCAGGAAAACTTGAATATATGTAGAGAGTATTAACTATGTAAGTAATGGGGGGATGTACTCATGGCAAAAATGAAAAAATTTATAAAATATTTAATTTTAGGTATTTTCATTGGAATAATACTGGTTTATCTCAAGTTTAAAAGAGTAAAAATAAAGGAATAAACGTTAAACATTCTAAAAAAGCTCTGAAAAATGTTCTTCCCAAATCTTTTATTTTTTAAAGTGTTTTTTGATTTACATCCAGTTAAGGATGTTTTTTCGGTCTAATATCAGAAAGGATTCTAAAAGATAACCCTTCAAGAAATAAGGAATCAGGGTTTAGAATTACTCTGGAATGCTCTAAGAATTCTAGAATAGCACGAGAGTAGATGACAATTTCTCAAGCTTTTATGATATCATGCTAGAATACCTTTAATTTATAGAGAATGATACAAATAAAATAATATATATGTCACATTTTCAATATTCTTTATCATTGACGACTGTTAATTATAAATATTATTTTTTCTCTATTGTACTCTCCAATTGTCTGGGAAAGAGTCTAAAACTAATAAATGATAAGCAATGTAATACTATTCCAAGATCCCGGATTTCCAGGAAATCCCGGACTTGGAGTGATTTTTTATAGTCTCGCATATTTTAATTAACCATTCCATTAATGTGAGGCTCTGTTGTGAGTTGAGAAAAATAAAGTGCATAACTGCATTAAATTACAACTTAATCCACTGGAAAAAGCTGAGGTAGTTAACGGCATGAAAAAATACGATGCAATTATTGTAGGAGCGGGTATAAGCGGGCTTCTGGCGGCGCTGACGCTTTCAAAACATGGGAAAAAGGTCCTTGTTCTTGAAAAAAGAAGGCATCTGGGTGGGAACTGCAACAGCTACATGGTAGACGGCTATCAGGTGGACACTGGAGCACACGCGATAACTCATCTGGCTGAAGGACCCCTTAAAAGGCTGATGGATAACTACTTTGATTTTTTGCCTGTATTCGAGGACTACGGATATTACTATGTCAGGACTGAAAACGCATTTGTCAAGGTTCCTTCCAACCTTAAAGATTTCGTAACTTTTGATGTGCTTCCAAGAAAGGATAGAGTCCTGCTTTCACAAACCCTGACAAAAGCTTTTACCCTTTCTTCATTTGGGATAGACCTTTCTGACAAGTCAGTGTATGATTTCCTGCCTAAAGGCCTTTCAAAGGATACCTATGATTTCGTGGATACGATATCGGCATTCCTATCAGGTCGGTCAATGAAAGAAACCTCTGCTCAGCGAGTCCTGTCAGGAAGCAGTTTTGTCAGGGACAGCATTACCCAGGAACAATTTGATGCGATGATCGGCAGACTGGAACCAAAAAAACGGCAATCAACGGAGTCTATCCTTGCCTCGATCCTTCCATCTCATCTTCACGCTTCCCTGCAGGCTAGAATGACCAAGGTTACCCAGCCTTTTACTTCCCTGGAAAGACTTGCAACGAATGAGGTGAACTACTCTCAGGGCTACCCAAGAAAAGGCTTAAAAGCCTTGCTCAACGCCATTCTCTATTCTCTGCCCGATACCGTAGAGATCAAAAAAGAATGTGAGGTCAAATCCATCCTTGTACAGGACGGAAAAGTTTCAGGCGTGGAAGCTGACGAAATTTATGTATCTGACCTTGTTATTTATACAGGCTTTGCAACCGAGCTCCCCAGACTTATAAAAGATCTTCCCCGAGAGTATATTGAAAATCTGGAAGGTATAGTCCACAGCAAAAGCCTGACCATCTGGTTGGGACTGGAAAGAGAGCTTCCCGAGTTCAATTACACAGGCTCAGAAATCTGGTTTAAAGATTTTGCTTACTGGGCAATGCCTATCAGTAACTATGACCCTTCGCTTGCCCCCAAGGATAAACAGCTTATAGGCTTTTCTTTTGTTATCGATGAGAATGAAAGCGAGGAGAAGGAGCTTAAGAAAGCTTACGAAACGATTTTCCGTGCCCATCCTGATCTGGAGAAGCATATAGAAATGCAGCACGAACAGATAATGATCCCGGAGAAAGCTGCAGTCACAATTAATGGGAAATTCGCAGATATTCGAACTCCGGTTAAAAATCTCTATATTGCAGGCACAGATACTGATAAGCGCAGCATGGGGATAACCCGGGCTTCGTACTCGATCATCGAGCTTTTAAAGATCCTTAATGAGGACGGAAACCTTCATTAAACTCCTTGCTCCGAGTTAGAGAGGGAAAAAGATATGCTTTCGGGTTAAATTGAAGGGTAGATGGCAATTTCTCACATTTCAAGCAGGAGGGAATAAAATAAGCAGCTTTTCAAGGTTCAAAGGAATCTTCAGCCTTATTTCAGGGGTAATAAGTGTACTTATTTCCCTTTCTTTCTGGATCGGCGCAGGGAGCTTATTTTTAACCTCTTTCTCAACACCTTTTTCTATTCTTGGGATCCTGCTGGCCAGATCCCGGCTTAAAGAATTCGAAGACGCAATTGCAAAAGCAGGACTTACAGCAAGCGTTTTTGGTTTTCTGCTCAATATTGCGTCCTTTATCTTCTTCCTGGTTTCTTTTAGGTGAGAGAGGCTTCAACCAAATTTTTTCTTTTCATTATTGTATATTTTTATAATATTTTTTATACTTTTTATATTTTAATCTATCATTTTCATGGAAAAAATAAATTTCAAAAATTTATTATTTTAATAATCTCTATAGGCTTTTTTAATGTCAGATATTTTCAGTCTAATACTTTTCAGGATTTTATTACTATTTCAGGGATTAAAAATCCTTGAACAGTGCTTTTTTCTCATGATAAAGCTAATATCCTCACATATCTATACATACTTGAGAGAGAACCTGGGGGCATTAAGTGATTCTACCGCTCGATGAAAATGAGGCTCTGGAACTGGGACTTAATCTGGTTGATGAGAAGAATGAAGCCGAGATTAATGAAGTCCTTGACTATCTCTTCGAGCTTGTGCTGAAGTATGCAAAAGAAGGACAGGAAGATGACACAAAACGACTGATCGAATATATTAAAAAGATAGGACAAGCGGCAGCTACTGCCGGGCTTGAGCCGATCGTTGTTAATACCCTTCTACTTTTTCCTCAAGTTGCCAGAGAAGCATGCAAGCAGCGTATGGAAAATGCACTTGTGAGCATAGTACTTGCGTTTGGAGAAATTGGAAAGGTCGCGGCGGGGAAAAAAATGAAAACTCCCGCGAAGATTGCAGCCTCCTGCCTTGGTGAGATGGGAAACACTGCGGCTTCCAGAAGAGCCAGAAAGGAAACAATTGCAGTTATTTTTGCTCTTGGGGAAATTGGAAAAAGCGTTACATGGCAGAGATTGGGAGATGTCGCAAGCAGTACAGTAGCCCTTCTTGGGGAAACCGGAAAGGTTGCGGCAAGACAGAAATTTGAGGATGCAGCATTGAATGCTGAGCTGTTGCTTCAGGAAATTGGAACAGGGGCTATTGAAAAAAACCTGAAAGAAACTGCGGATATAAGTGTTCGTTCTATCCGTGATATAGGAAAAACTGCAGACAGGCAGGGACTTAATAGGGCTTTACTTCAGGCAGCCTATTCACTTGAAACAATTAAATTTAATGCCGAGGATCGCTATCTGATGAACGCATCTATAATTGCCGAAGTGGCTCTCCTGCACTTTGAAAGATTGGAAATTCAAAGACTGGAAGACAAGCTGTATAAATTTTCCAGAAGTAAGAGGAAATATCCAGGTATGGGATTATGAACTTTTACATTCAGGTTAATTAGTACTCTTATCCCGTCAAATTAAGGCAATCAGCTCAGTGTCAGTTAATCCAGGTGTAGAATAGCAATATCTGCCTTCCTGCAGGGAAAGAAGTGAAGGAAGAATTATCTGGCTTTACGATGCCTTTTCCCAAAATAAGAATTTAAGTGGGGTGTTCTGAACGTCTATTTTAAACGAAGCTGGGGCAACAGACCTCGGGCTAACTTCAGTTAAGGATAATGATGAGCTTGGTGTGTTACGATCCATAGATTTCCTTACGGAACGGGGGACCGAGTACATAAATAAGAAACTTGAGCCCGATGCAAAAAAGGCAATTATCAGTATAAGATATATAGGCAGCGCGGCTGCTTTCCAGAAAATGGAAATAGGGGTGTTTTTATCGCTTTTTTCACTTGGAAAGATGGCCAAAATTGCAAGAGAACAGGAGATGACCGATACCGGTTTAAGCATCCTTTATTCTCTATGCGCAATCGGGAAAGCGGCAGTTGGACAGAACATGGAATCTGCTGTCAGGATTGCAGTCGCATACCTTGGAGAAATTGCAAATTCCGCATCGCTTCAGAAAATCGAGAGAGAGGCTCTGGTCGCGGCTCTGGCTATAGGGTCTATAGGAAAAGAGACTTTTGGACACCAGAGTATCAGAGTTCCGGACAACGGAGGATTTCTCCCTCCAAAATCATGTATTATCTTATCCCAACCTCATGGAAAAGATGCAATTATCTTCTCAGGAGAATTTCCGGGTATTTTCAGCCTGTTTATTCAACAGGGAGCAGATACCGATATCCCCCTGAACGCTCCTGCCCTCTCAGAAGATGAAATTTCTTACACGGACCTCAGTGACCTCGAAAATCTAATCATGAGAACTACAAATTCTCTGGGTACGATGGTTTTTGAAGTTAAAGAAAGATTTTTAATAAGTCACATGCTTACGACAAAACTTGCTCTGGACACTCTCAATGGTTCTGAATATATACATGAGGCTGAATCTCTGGATTGAAAGTCTCGATAAAGCTTAATTGCAAGTTGCACCAGTAGTCTTGTCTGAGTTTCAGTCCAGGAACTCCCTGGATTTCTGGTAAACCATTAAACTCAACACAGCTGAAAAGGGTTTAAGTCACTGACCGGTTTTAAAAGCCAAGGCATCATCTTTTTTTATAAACTGTACCGCCGAATAAAGAAAAAGCTATATACCAGCTATTTAGGGTCACTTCACCGGTGGCTTTGCATGTTTCAATCATGATTTAACAATGAAATGCGAGTGCAAGCCATAACTTTGAGAGCTGGAAAATGATTGAATAATGAATTTTCTACGTTTTTGAGTTATCAACCGACTACGTTAAGTATTTACATTCACAGACTGCTGGAAGTAATCCTAGTTCTGATTATTCTTTAAAATACTAAGAATTTCAGAATTTAAGGCTCATTTTTCAGAATATATATTTCCAAATGATTTTATTATTCCAATTTATTATTCTTACGTGTTGTAATAAAATCAGGATTTATTTTTTGCCGGAGCAACTTTACCAATCAGGGGGTTATTGGTTCATGAAAGGCGAGTTAGTTCAGATTGTTCTCATAATTTTTCTTATTATGCTTGGGGCAGCCGTAGCCCAGGGTGATGCTTCTGTTATTATAGTAAATAACAGTGGGGAAGGAAACTATACTTCGATCCAGGAAGCTGTCAGGAATGCGCAGAATGGAGATACAATTCTTGTAAGCCCTGGAGTATACAGGGAAAATATAAAAGTAGATAAGGAGCTCACAATTCTCTCATATTCCACTCTTTCAGGCAGCCAGACTGACCGTACCTATGTTATAGGCTCAATGCCTGGCAATGCTGTCTTCAATGTCAGCACAAGCAATGTGACGATAGAAGGTTTTCATATTGCAGGAGATCCCTCAGGTACGGATAAGTACGGGAATGCAGGGCTTTACCTTGAAAGTGTGCGGAACTGTTCATTACGCAATAACACGCTGATGCTCAATGATCTGGGCATTGTTCTCAAGAATTCTCAGGGCACCTATCTTGAAGGAAATCTTGTAAGTCTTGGAAGTAAGGGAATTACACTTGATAATTCTGAAGGTAATGTACTGTCAGATAATCTGGTAATGAGAAACGATCAAGGAGTTTCGTTGAACAATTCCTTTAACAATACTCTTATTAACAATACTGCTGATTCAAACGAAATAGGTATCTTCCTGAAAATGTCACAGGGGAATGAACTTGCTTACAATCTCGTTTTGAAAAATAAATACGGAATTCGGGGTCAGTCGGCAGGGACAAATATTCTGACCGGTAATAATCTGTACCTCAACGACGTTGGAGCACATCTTAGCGATTCATCTAACAATTCACTCTATGGGAATGAATTTATTAATGTGGTAAATGCCATAGATGAAGGAAGGAATATCTGGAACAGCAGTTCGGCAGGTAATTTCTGGGGTAATCATGAAAGGACAGAAGCTGATGAGAACGGCATAATAGGCACTCCCTATATTATTAATAGTACTGGCGGGGCTGCAGACTATATGCCTCTGGTAAACAGGCTTTCCTCAGATGACAGCTCACAAAATCGGAACATCAAAGGTAATACCTTATCTATCCTGTTTAATAAGAAATACCCTCCGATTTTCCCGCGTACCCAGGAAAAAGGAGTTGTTATCGAGACGACTGAACTTGAGCAGATAAACAAATCCCTTGATGAAGGACCGGTTTTTTTGAGACTCGGAGCTGAATGGTGCAGCGCCTGCCAGGCCATGAAACCTATCCTTGATGAGCTGGCAGCCGAGTACGGAGAAAATGCGACGATTATGTTTATAAATATAAACCAGAACATCCAGCTTGCGACCTATTTTGATGTCAGCTATATCCCTGACTCTACCGTAATTATGGGCATTGAGAATGGGAAGTACATTTATATGCAGCCGGATGGGAATATAACCACAGACAGAGTCAGCGCAAGAATTGTAGGATTACAGAATAAGGATGAATATGAAAAAGTTCTGAAACACGCCCTTGCCTATGAAGATAAAAGAAAAACCGTATAAATGGAATCTCTGGCAAAGTAGACTTAATCTGAACTCGACTTCAAAACCTGAGATTCCATAAAAACGGAAAATACTCTTTTAAATGAACTGTCTCGGTTACAAAATAGTAACACTAATAATCTCGTAACTTCATAGAGTAAGCCGGTCTATATTACCTGTATGGGCTATAGGCTCTACGCAAAATTTACAACCGACAGTATGCGAAGAATGCGAGGCAGCAATTGAAAAACTACAGGGAAAGACCTGAGACTTAAAGTGTTATGACTTAAAGTGTTATATAATAAATAAAGAGGGGCAAAAAGGATGATTACATTAAATGAGGCAGAGGCAGTTGAAGTAAGTTTATCTGCAGTTGACGAAGGTGATGAGACCAGAGCTTTCCAGGCTCTGGATTCCCTTACAGGGATTGCGGCAGATTTCCTTTCTGAAAATGAAGAGGCAGATGCCGAGAGAGTTATTCTATCAATTGAGAATGCTGCACACGCAGCTGCAGAAAGAGATATGGAACTTGTTACCATCAATTCTGTTCTGTCCCTCGGGAAACTGGCAAGGGCAGCAGCAGATAAAGGATTTGAATCCGCCCTGAGCAAAGCCTTTATAGGAATAGGAAAATTGGGAGAAACTGCTGCTGCACATTCGCTTGAAGCAGGCTCTAAGGTCTCTGCTTCAACCCTTCTGGAGATCTGGAAGTTTTCCTCCGAATCGTGGGATCAGGAAAAAGTAATTACCTTCTCTTTGCTTTTTAAAGAGATAGGAGCCTCTGCTGCCAGAAGCGGTATGGAGGAAGCCGTTCTCAGTGCAGTTACAGGTCTGGGAGAACTCGGGAAAAAGACTGCAACAGATAGCCTTGAACTTGAGACTGTAAGTACTCTGCTTTTGCTTGAGGAGATAGGCAAGCTTGTTGCAGAGAGTTACTTTGACGAAGCCCTTAGTTCAACAGCGCTTTCCATAGAAGAAATTGGAAAAATATGTAAAAAGAAGGGGCTCAGTGATGCGGTTTTACAATGCCAGTGGGCACTTGAGACCCTTCGCGTTCAGGCTGAGGAAAAACAGTTGAATAACTCTTCAGTAGTGGCGGAACTAGCTCTGGACAATTTCACAGACACAGGCTATATTGAATCTGAGGAAAAGTTGGAGAAGTTTCAGGAAATCAAAACCCTTCAGAAAAAAATTCAATCTAAACTGTAAATAAAGGCAGAATGGCTATGTGATCAGGTTATTACAGTAACTTTTTACATAGCCAAATCTCTACACAACCAAAATCTTAATATAACTGAATTTTGGCTCTAATTAACAGTCTGACTTGCTTCGGCTTTACACTTTCTTATAACTCTCTATTTTAGATATAATTGTCTTTTAGATATAATTGTCTTTTAGATATAATTGTCTTGTTTTCGATTTTTCTTTACTTTTCAATCAGTATCATAAAATGGGAAACATTACAGATGACTATCTAATACATAAAGTCTCTGGGAATGGAAGCAGCTGAGTTCGAAGAATAACTCAAAGCTCTCAATCAGGAATTTTCTTTTTTCATCCGGGACCTGAAAGATGCTCTAAAGAAGCAGGGCTTGTCAAAGCTGAGAGAAGTGCCCCAGAACTATTTGAAGATTTCTTACTTACTTGAAACCATAAGATTTAAATAAATTATTGAAGTATTTCTCTAAAACAAAACATCGCCCTGTTGACAAATGTTTGAGATTTCGAAGTGTAGTAACCGTATTCATCTTCTATATTTCGCTGTGCACTCAGTATTCAACACAGTTGGTCAGGTAGGAGGAAGATAAGGAGTAGAACCCTTCCTCCTACCATGGAGATTGGTCTTACTCATGCAGGAGAATATGCCGCCAGAAGACCTGCATGAGTTTTCTATTCATATGATATATATTATGTATGAAATGTATATAACTTTTTCTATTTTATCAATATGTAAATTATACGGATAGTTCCTGCATACCATTTTTTGGAAAGATATAAGATAATATTAAAAAGATAATATATAGTAAACGATTACTATTTATAAGCGACTTATCTAATCGACTTATCTATTCCATCAATTTTTAAATTTCTATTTTTCTAACTTTTATATGTTCTGATCAGTTTATACAGGGAATTTGCTAATTAAGCAGAGATTTAGAAGTTTTCTATTCATTTTCTGGCTTTTTAAAAGGTTTTTTTAAAATAATTCCCCTGAAATTTCCAATATACTTTTTAAATTATAGGAAACCTAATATCCGAGTAAACCTATATAAATAATTAAATTCTTAAAATGCGAAAACTTTTTAAAGGATTTTACTGGAAAGGGGTTTTAATATGTTCTCACTGAACGAACAAAAGGCTATTGAACTTGGAGAATCTGGAGAACGAGCGATAAGAGAACAGAATGAATATGATGCGCTCCAATATGCTGACTATCTTCGGGAATTCGGGGAAGAGCTGCTTGAGGCAGATCTAGAGAAGGATTTAAAAAGAGTCATTATCTCAATCCGGAACATTGGCAATAAAGCTATCCAGAAAAAGATGGATAACGTTGCGTCCACAGCTCTTAGTGACCTTAAATCTCTTTCTGAAACTGCACTTGACAAGAACTTCTCAAACGCAATGTGGTCTTTTTCAAAAGCTATACAGGAGATTGGAAAAGGAGCAGTACAGTTTCAGATGCTTGAACCTGCCCAAATTGCACTCGATGCGCTTAAGATGATAGGCCTGGGCGCAGTTGAAAAGAGAATGGAGGTCGTAACCTTGTGGACGACCCTGGCTCTTGAGGAAATGGCTTACCTTGCAACCCGGCAACAGCTTGAAGATTTCAGAAAGGCAGCAATGGACGCCAGAGAAGAGATTATAGAAGCCTCAGAATTATCTAATTTCAAGACACGAGAGGAAATAGAAAAATATCCCCAGCTCATTGCCCAGACTGTAAGTCAATATTCAGAGCTCCAGAACCTCCAGCCTGCAGGTTATGCAGCCAGGCCCAATGAAGAGTTCACAGAAGAGGAGTTCTTTGAGGACGAAGGAGATACTGGGGAGCAGGAGCCCGAAACTGAGGCTGCCAAAAAGGAAAAGTGAGCCCCTGATAATCAGGGAAATGAGCCCGAGCTCCACGAGAAATTTCTGACTGTTTAGACAGCCATCTGTCTTCTTTTATAATTTCTGGAAATTTCCAGAAAACTCTCGATTATTTTCAGCCCACTTGGAGTAAGTACGGATTCGGGATGGAACTGCAGGCCATAGATCGGATACTGTACATGCTCCACCGCCATTATGCTCCCATCCTCTGCCCTTGCAGTTATTTTTATCCCCGGCGCAGGCTCGCTGATCTCAAGGGAATGATAGCGACCTGCCTCGAACGGACCTTCAAAGGCTGAGAAAAGTGTAGATTCCTCATGCATGACAATCCTTGAACTTTTTCCATGCACTGGCCCGACTTTGCTTCTTCTAACCAATCCGCCGAAGGCCACATTGATCGCCTGATGCCCGAGGCAGACTCCAAGAAGAGGGGTTTCCCTGCCCAGCTCTCTGATTATTTCCAGGCAGTTTCCTATATCCCTGGGGTCAAAAGGGCTCCCCGGGCCCGGTGAAATAACAAGGGCATCAGGTTTTATTCTCCTTAGTTCTTCCAGAGAAATAGTGTTGGGAAGTACGAGAGTATCTTTTTCGAAATAAGAAATGTAGTCTACAAGATTCCACACAAAGGAATCTTTATTGTTTATAAAAACAATCTTCATCTTAAAGTTCCCCCGAGTTTACAGTTTCTGGTATCTTTTCTCTTCGCTTTTCCTTTCAGGATCCTTTATAATGAAAAGCCTGTAATCTGGCTTTTTTTGTTGTAATAAGCCCTTTAATAATCTTTTTTTTCATGTATCTCACCCCGGAATTGTTATTTAACATGCATTAGTTCTCTCCACCTATCGCTGAAAGCATTGCTGCCATTTTACGCTCGGTCTCCCGAAATTCATATCCCGGATCGGAATCTGCTACAATTCCTGCCCCAGCCTGCACTGAGGCTCTTTTACCTTGCACAAGCACGGTACGGATCACGATTGCAAAATCGGCATCCCCGTTCCAGCTGTAATAGCCTACTCCGCCACCGTAAATTCCTCTGGGGGAAGCTTCAAGCTCGGAGATAATTTCCATTGCCCGGATTTTAGGGGCTCCAGAAAGCGTCCCTGCCGGGAATACAGCCCTGAAAGCATCGAATTGATCGCATTCCGGTCTCAGTTTTCCTGAAACCGTACTTTCTATGTGCTGGACATGGGAATATTTCAGGACCTTCATAAATTCGGAAACCTTTACTGAACCGCTCTCCGTAACCATCCGAACATCGTTTCTCCCAAGGTCGACAAGCATTACATGTTCAGCCCTTTCTTTCTCATCATGCAACATTCGTAAAGCAAAAGCTTCATCCTCGGCTTCGGTTTTTCCACGTGGGCAGGTACCTGCAATCGGGTTTATAATCACGGTCCTTTTATGGACAGTTAACAGAGTCTCTGGGCTTGCCCCCACAATTGCCAGATCCCCAAATTCAAAAATATACATGTAAGGGCTTGGATTGATTGATCGAAGTTGCATATAAATTTCGAAAGGCGTCTGTTCAAGCCTGAACTCGATTTTTCTGGAAAGGACTGCCTGAAAGATGTCTCCTGCTAAAATATGCTCTTTTATCTGGAGTACGGATTTCTTAAACTCCTGTTTCCCTGTACGGCACTCAGAAGCAGATAAACCTGAATATTTTGGTGCATCTAATACTGCAGATTTGCCTGACAGTCCTGTTTTTATCGAATCTCGGCAAAGGCTAGTTTCCTTGAGCATAGAATAGAGCTTCCCGGCATCCTGCAGGGCTTTTTCATAGATTTCTCCAGCATCAGAATCCGGGTTTACAAAGGGAGTAAGCACAATAAATACTTCTTCAGCTACATGGTCAAATACAAAAGTTTTTGAAACGAGCAGGTACTGGAGTTCGGGAATCTCGGATTCAAAGCCTTTCTCAACTCCAAGCCAGCTGTCATAGATAGCGTCATAAGCCGTATAGCCTATGGCGCCGCCCAGAAACGTCTGCCTGTCAAAACGCTGTGCATTCAGGATCTCCAACCCGTTTGCAGGAGGAAAAACCAGGCGTAGGGCATCGAAAGCATCCTTTCCGTGAGGTATTGGAGCTGTTAATTTTACATTTTTCAGTTCTGAGTCATCTTTCTCCTGTTTCTCCTCCTTCACGGCTTCAGGTCCGCAGGCTTCCTTGATTTTTGACCTGACTTCTTCAAAAAAAGGCAAAGCATCCGAGTTCAGAAGCTCAAGGGAAATTCTCCTATCACTTATTTCAATTACAGCATCAGGGTCACTTCCAACAAAGGAATACCTTGCCCGGCTTTCCTGTTTTTCCACGGATTCAAGCAGGTAAGAATAACCAGACGTTCCTGAGGCGCGCAGGGTGCGGTAAAGTTCAAGGGGAGAACAGGTAATTGCATCTATTCTTGCAAGAAGCTGGATAAAGACTGGCTGGCTTATGCCTGAAGCAAGCGCTTTGAATTCTTCTTTTCCAAGGTCAAAGGAAAGCATCGGCACACCTCACTTTTTCAATAAAGCTTTTGATTTTCATGGCATCTTTTTTCCCGCTGGTCTCAACCCCGGATGCCGTATCAACTGCATAAGGGGAAACAGCCCTGATCGCTTCCTGCACATTTTCGGGCTTGAGCCCGCCTGCAAGGATAAGAGGAAGCCTTGTTTGCTCTGAGATTCGCCTGCTCAGAGCCCAATCGTGCACACAGCCTGTGCCTCCGGGCTTTCCGGATTTCTCCGTATCAAGCAGAATGGAGTCTACAACTTCGGTTTCCTCCAGAAGGTTGACCTTCTCAAGCAAGCTTGAAACCGAATTCATGTTAAGGGCTTTTTCACCTGAGTCTTCCCCATGTAAGGGTATGGATAGAGTTTTTATAATAGGGATGTTCGTTTTTTCTTTTATTATCTCAAGTTCTGAAAGGGGAAGGTTGGAATGGATCTGTACGATATCGGGATTTATTTTTTCAATCAGCTTTACAGCTGTATCCGAATTCTCAGGCATAATAACCAGTACAGCACTCAGTGTTTGAGGAACACTGGAAACCAGGTAAGCAGCAGTAGAGGAATCAAGCCTTCTTGGACTTTCGATAGGAACCTCTGTGATAAATCCCACTGCATCGGCTCCGTAGAGATCTGCGAGTTCTATTTCTTCAGGGGTGCGGATTCCGCAGATTTTCGTTCTTGTTTTTAATTTCAAGCCCTCTCCCCCGAAGCCGGGCTTAATATGGAAGTTCTGGAATAAACTTTGATGTTTTTTCCCGAAAGACTTACCTTACTGCTCTGCCTGTAAAACCCTGAGGTAAAAGTCCTGAACTGGTTGAATTTAATCATGACTTTTCCACTGTCAATAGCATCCTCAGCGATAGGAATAGCCTGCCGTATAGAACTCACAATCCCGCTAACGTAGAGGGCTGCGGCAGCATTTATAACCACCAGGTCCCTTTTCGGGCCTTTCTTGCCCTTGAAAATCTGCAGCAAGTCCCTGGCATTTTCCTTCGGAGATCCGCCTACAACTTCGTCCAGGCTAGCCCTCAGCATACCCAGGGATTCAGGGGTCAGGGTATAGGTCGAAACCTTTCCTTGTTTTAGCTCTGCAACATAGGTCTCACCCGTATTTGAAATTTCATCCATCCCATCTCCATGCACTACAAGGGCATGTTCGGTTCCAAGTTCAGCAAGGGCAAAAGCTATTGGCTCGCAGAGTTTCTTATCAAAAACCCCTATAACCTGTCCTTTCGCGCCTGCAGGGTTTGTCAGGGGTCCCAGAATATTGAAAATCGTGCGGACTCCGAGCTTCTTCCTGACCCCTGCAACCCTCTTCATAGCAGGGTGGAAAACCGGAGCAAACATGAACCCTATTCCTATTTCTTCAATTGTCTGCCTGACAGGTTCAGGTGCCAGGTCAATTTTAATTCCCAGGGCTTCGAGCACATCCGAACTTCCTGACATTGAGGTAGCAGCCCGGTTTCCGTGCTTGGCTACAGGTACGCCTGCGGCTGCGGTTACTATTGCTGCTGCTGTCGAAACATTAATTGTATTAAGGCCGTCCCCTCCTGTTCCACAGGTGTCTACAAGCCTGAAAGGTGTCCTGGGCTTGATCGTGTTTGCGGCTTTTTTCATTCCTCTTACAAAACCTGCAATTTCATCGGGCTTCTCACCTTTTGCTCTTAGGGCAAGCAGAAACATCCCGATCTCCTCATCATTTGCAGTGCTGAGGATTTTGCCTATTGCTGCTTCTGCCTCGCCTGGGCTCAGATCACAGCCTTCTTCCAGCTTTTTAATATACCTCTGCATATCTACTGCCTCCTTTTAATTCCTGATTTTTCCCTTTCCAATCTGTTCCAGGATCTTCGCAACTTTTCACGCTATTGATTTTCCTGGTTTTTTCCGGAATCTCTTTTAACTGGCTCTCCTCATTCCGGATTTGAGTTCTTTTGCAAGAGCTTCCAGCCTTTCGTTTACGTCTTTTCCTTCTTCTATAATCTTGACAAAAGCCGAGCCGACTATGACCGCATCCGCTCCTGCTGCTCTAACTTCCTCTGCCTGTTTTCCCGTAGAGATCCCGAATCCTACAGCCTTCGGGAGTGTTGTTTCTATTCTGGAAAGCAACTCTCTTGTTGAGGACGAGACATCTTTCCTGACACCAGTGACCCCTAGCCTTGAGACAAGGTAGAGGAAACCTGAACCCTTTTCCAGGATCTTTCTAACTCTTGTTTCGGTTGTTGTGGGAGCAACCAGAAAGATAAGATCAAGCCCATGCTTCTCACAGCTATATTTCAGGTCAGCCACTTCCTCAACAGGAATATCAGGCACTATCAATCCGCCTATTCCGGCGTTGGCAGCCTGTTCTACAAATTTTTCCACTCCGTACCTGAACACAGGATTGTAGTATGTCATGCAAACAAGCGGAATCCGGACCTCCAGAGCTTTAACAAGCTCAAAATAACGCCCTGTATCCATGCCGGCTGCAAGTGCCCGCTGGCCTGCTACCTGGATGGTTGGGCCGTCCGCTACAGGATCTGAAAAGGGAAAACCCAGTTCTATAATATCCGCTCCTCCGTTTACTAGAGCCTTAACAATCTCCCCGGTTTGCTCTGCGGTTGGATCTCCTGCCATTATGTAGCATATAAGGGCACCTTCTTCCTTCTTTCTGAGTTCGGAGAATTTATCGGAGATTTTTTGCCTTCTCATCTCAGATTCCCCCCCTCAGGCTCAGGACAGTTTCCAGATCCTTATCCCCTCTTCCGGAAAGGTTTACGACCACTACCTCTCCCAGTTCCCCGGCTTCTGACGCTTTTTTCAAGTAAGCAAGGGCGTGAGAGGATTCAAGGGCAGGAATTATTCCTTCAAGCCTGCTCAGTTCATGAAAAGCTTCAAGGGCTTCGCTGTCGGTCGCATACCGGGCTGTAACCCTGCCGTTTTCGGACAGGTAAGCCAGTTCAGGCCCGACTCCTGAGTAATCAAGACCTGCTGAAACGGATTCGGATTCAAGGATCTGCCCGTTTTTATCCTGCAGCACCTTTGTTCTTGCTCCGTGCAGGATCCCTTCTTCACCTGCACAAAGGGAGGCTGAGTGGAAGGCTGCTTTTTCCGTGCACTTCAGGGCTTTTCCACCGGCTTCGACAGCAATCAGCTTGACTTCGGTATTCTCTACAAAAGGATGGAAAATCCCCATTGCATTGCTTCCACCGCCTGCGCACGCAATTATCGAATCGGGCATGCGCCCCTCTTTTTGCAAAATCTGTACCTTTACCTCATGTCCTATGACGCTCTGGAAATCCCTTACTATTAAAGGATAAGGATGGGGCCCTACAACCGAGCCTATGAGATAGTGCGTGTTTTCTATGTTCGTGACCCAGTCCCTGAAAGCCTCGTTAATGGCATCCTTAAGGGTTTTTGAGCCAGTTTCCACAGGCTTTACTTCCGTACCCATGAGTTCCATACGATAGACATTCATCTGCTGGCGTTTGACATCCTTGGCACCCATGTACACAACGGTTTCAAATCCGAGATTCGCCCCTGCCATAGCTGTTGCAGTTCCGTGCTGTCCTGCCCCGGTTTCGGCAATTAGCCTGGTTTTTCCCATATATTTTGCAAGCAGTGCCTGTCCGATGGCATTGTTTAACTTGTGGGCTCCTCCGTGCACAAGGTCTTCTCTTTTGAGATAGATTTTTGATCCGTATTTTTTGCTCAGGTTCCGGGCAAAATAGAGTGGGGTCTCCCTGCCTGCAAATTCCCGCAGGTAATAGTCAAGCTCAGCAAGGAATTCAGGGTCGTTTTTATACCGCTCGTAACCTTCTTCCAGCTCTTCTAAGGCTGGCATGAGGATTTCAGGTACATACTGTCCCCCGTACTTCCCGTATTTTCCTTTTACCTGGGTGGTCTCACCAGTTCTGGAATATTCCTTTGAACTTGCAAGCTCATTTAAACATGAATCTTCTGTCGGAAATTTTGAAATTTTAGTTCCTGTCAACTCAATTGCTCCTTTATTTGTGTAATTCTGTAACATGGCTTTTGATATCGCATCAGACAGCGTGGTTTTTGGTATAATGATTAAAGCAAAACCCAAGCAAAGTTCATTTGAATCGATCCTGAAAGAGTCCTGGACAAATCTTAATGAACCTTGAGCGGATTTTGAGCGGATTTTTCAACCCTGTCCAGCAGGCTGAAAGCTCCGAAAATCCTGAAAAACAGTTATTAACGCCAGCAAATGCCCTGGACAAATTCTTTCGTTTTATCAAAAACAGAAGCACTTTCCATAAGTGCAGATCCTATGAGCACGGCATCCGCGCCTGCCTGGACTGCCTTCCTAACATCCCCTACACTGTTCATTCCGCTTTCGCTTATTATAAGATGCCTGGTCCCATGGTCTAGGTCGTATTCCCGGATAAGAGGAGCCAGTTCTTCCGTGGTAGCGAGGTTAGTTTTAAGTGTCTCAAAGTCCCGGTTATTTATTCCTATAATTCTTGTATCAGTTTTCAGGGCGGATTCAAGCTCTTTTCTGTTATGGACCTCAACTAGTGGGTCAAGTTTCTTTTCAAGGGCAAGCTCAACAAAAAGTTCAAGTTCTTCCCCAAGAATGCCTGCAATAAGAAGCACAAGATCACTTTCGGCTTCTTCAAGCTGTATTCTGTCAATAATAAAGTCTTTTCTCAGAACAGGCAAGCATACGGCTTTTCGGACTGTATCCAGGTTTTCAAGCGAACCCCGGAATACTCCGGGCTCGGTCAGGACAGACACTGCAACAGCACCTGCTTCTTCCATCTCCCAGGCAAGCCTTGCCGCCATTGCAGGCGAGATATCCCTGAAAGTTCTCCCTGGCGATGCGGGCTTAATCTCTGCAATTACAGGCACCCGCCCGTCATTCTTTGCATCTGCTACCGCAGAGAAAAAATCCCTTTTCTCAAAGCCCGTACTCAGGTCTTCACGGCAGGGTTGTGACCCGAAAGCCTGTACGCGGGTCTTTGTTGTGTTGAGGATATGGAGAATTGAAGCGTGCATTGTTTATCACCAATGTACATTTATGATCTTCAATGTCTAATGATGGGCTTAGTATAAATAGATTTTGGGTAAGGTTGTGTAGTTTATGGAATTAAGATATGTCTACTCTCATTATGAAAAATCGGGGGCTAAAATTGATGCATATCAATAAATAGGTCCCATTATTGCTTTGAATTGTAGCATAGAATGTGACTAATAACCTTGTAAATTTTTTAAACTTTTTATTTAATATCCTGAAGACACATAGACCCTAACATAAAGTGAATTTATTAAACTAAGACAAAAAAGTGAAATGGTTTATAAGAGCGGTTTTCAAAATTAAAACCTTTAAACGTAGTAGTAGAGAATCCACTATATTTCCACATTGCTTTCTACAGAAACAGATACCTCTCCGTGTACTGGTGATAAGAAGAGGTTGTAAAGCTGACTGCTTGTTTGAAAGGGAAGCCCAAGAATATAGTTTCTAATTATATCTTCTCAGGTAATTTTATACTATTATTCCAATTATAGTAAGTATCTTATATTAAGCCAATTGACAAAACGCAATTATTAGAAATCGTTGAAAATCAGGTGATAGATATGGCAGTTTCTGGACAGTGGAATCTTCATTATGGTTGGGGTTGCAGTGGGAGCTATGTTCAGGTTGGGATAACTTTCAACAGTAATGGCACTTTCAGTATTCCGTCACAAAACCTTGCTGGGAGATGGATTCAAAACGATGGAATGATACTCTGGCAGTTTAATAACAGCAAGACAAGTTACGGAGGAAATATTGCTGGAAACGCAATGGTTGGTATAATGTCTACCTTTACCGGATCAAATGGCTGCTGGTATGCAATAAAGGCAGGAAGTACAGTAATGCCGGCTGAAGAGGGAAAGGTAGAATTTGACGCAGTTGGCGAAGAGGTGAAATAATAAAAACAAGTGGAAAACCAGTAAATCAGGTATGCGAGGGGAGTCATTCCCCTTGCAAATTCCCGAGGAAATAGAAAAACCGACGGGGGAATATCATTCACCCCGAAATAGTACACATCAGCTTCCTGCGACAGCCAATAAAAGGAATCTTAAAAGGAATCTAAAAAATCATCTGCCGATAATAAGATCAGCTTAAAATAACTAAAGTATTATTTGAAAAATCGTCAAACTGAGTATTTACCAGACATTTGCTCACTAAATCTGTACATCCAATAACATCCTTCTCGATTTTAGCATTAACATTAACCCTCTCGATTTTAGTATTAACATTAACCCTCTCGATTTCACTATCAACCTCAGCCCAGCACCTCTTCTATTTTTTCCAGGCATTTGAACATATTTGCAGTTGTGGATATGCTGCTATCAGGCTCTCCGAGGGTCAAATTGGCAACTTCCATCATATCTCCCATGTATTCGAGGTTTGTATTGAGTTGTGCCATGTTTTCATTTAAGGAAATCAACGCAGTTTCCATTTCGCTCAAGTTTTCAGGATCCTGTTCAATCTGTTCAGTTTCATTGTATGTTGATGCAGAATTTGTTTCCCCGATTTCATCCTCCAGAATATTCTCCACTTTGGAATTTAATGATACTGAAACCGGAAGCACCAGTAGCATAACCAGGAGAATTGCTGCTATCCGCAGGTAAAATACCCGGCGTCTATCCATAAGAATTTCCCCCACTATCGTTTATCTAAATTTAATAAAATTTTCTCCCTTGATAATAAATACTCTGAATTGTCTATAAAAAATTAGTCATTCGTATAAAATTATAAAGTAAGTATAACACTTCGTAAAAAGCCTCTAAAAATCCCAGAGAAATGTTATCCAGCTTATTAGCTTTTAACCTGAATGAACGAAATATGACGGAAAAGAGCACTATGCCGTCAATGAACTGATACTCTCCAACCGATCGAAAAACAGATTCATTTCCCCTAAATTAGCCCTCTTGAGCGAAGCGAAAAGGGCAGCGTGCTGTTGCACTTACAGTGCAACTCCTAGAAAATCTTCGATTTTCTGTGATCCCGAAGCGCAATTCGGGCGAGATGGGACTCGGGGAGCGAAGCATTTACATGCAAGGTGAACATAAAGTGCACAAAAAGCCGATAGAAAGACTTGCACAAATAAAGATTAAATCAAAAGATTAGCAGAGGAGAAGCAATGGCTGTTTGGAAGGGAAAGAAAGTGGTTCTGCATACCACTATGGGCGATATAACAATCGAACTGTTTGAGGACATGCCAATTACGGCAGGAAATTTCGCAAAACTTGTGGAGGAAGGTTTCTATGATGGAGTTATTTTCCACAGGGTCATTGACAACTTCATGATTCAGGGCGGAGACCCGACAGGCACAGGCATGGGTGGGCCTGGCTATGAGATTCCGGATGAGTTCACAAACCACAACCGGAACGACAGGGGCACCATAGCAATGGCAAATGCAGGCCCTAATACAGGTGGCAGCCAGTTCTTTATAAACCTCGTGAATAACAATTATCTCGATAAAATGCACCCTGTTTTCGGGAAGGTAGTTGATGGCATGGATGTTGTGGATTCTATCGGTAAGGTGAAGACTGACCGCCAAGACCGCCCGAAAACCGAGGTAAAAATTATAAAGGCTGAATTGGTCTAAAATTTCTTTCATTTAGGGGAATGCTGCTCTTATTTTTTACTCTTTTTCTACTTTTTTTACTCTTTTTCTACTTTTTTTACTCTTTTTCTACTTTTTTTACTTTTTTTCTACTTTTTTTACTCTTTTTCTACTTTTTTAACCTTTTTCTACTCTTTTTTCACTCTCTGTTTTCTTAACTTTTCTTTCTAATCGAAAGTACTGACCGCATTTTCGGATACAATGATAAAAAAGCCCGTCCAATATGAATACAATTTCTTTTTGCGGAGACTGAAGCCTGCTGAATATTCACAGGAGAAGAGATTTGTGTGGGAAACAGAAGAAGGATTGGATTTTCTGGCAAGTGAAACCCTTAAAGCCAGATATCTGCTTGAGGGGGAAAAGGATTGGAACGATATTTGTGAGAGAGTTGCAAAGGCAATAGCGATAACTGAGGAAGAGTATCTGGAGTTTAAAGAGCTAATCATCAAAAAGATCTTTCTTCCGAGCTCTCCCGCGCTCATGAATGCTGGCACGGAATTTGGACAGCTTGCAGCCTGTTTTGTAATTCCCGTTGAGGACAGCGTTGAGGAGATCTTTAATTCGATCAAAATCGCAGCCCTGATCCAAAAAACTGGAGGAGGCACAGGTTTTAATTTTTCAAAAATAAGCTCTGGATGTTCTTCCGGCTCCTGTGCGGATAAAGAAGAGATCGGCCCTGTATCCGTCATGAAACTTTTCAATGAGGCAACTGAAATAGTAAAGCGATTTGGAAAACGCCGGGGAGCCAATATGGGCATCCTTGATATTTCCCACAATGACATTCTTTCTTTTATCAGGGCAAAACGTGTAGAGGGAGAGTTAAGCAATTTCAATATCTCTGTCATGATTCCTGACGCTTTTATGGAATTCGTTGAGGCTGATAGGGTCGACGAAGTCTGGAACAGGCAAATAGGTCTGACGGTCGGGCAGATCTTTTCTGAGATTGTTGAGGGAATCTGGAAAAACGGCGAACCGGGAGTTCTTTTTTATGACCGCATAAACAGAGACAATTTCACGCCCGCACTTGGCGACATCTCGGCTACCAATCCCTGCGGAGAAGAACCGCTTCTGCCATTTGAATCCTGCAACCTGGGTAGCATTAACCTTTCTCTTTTCGTTGTGGACGGAAAAGTAAACTGGGACCTTCTAAGGGAGGTAGCCGGAAAGGCTATCCGTTTCCTGGATAATGAAATTGATAAGAATGCATATCCTGTACCAGAGATTGAGGCTGCAACAAAAAAGACCCGGAAAGTAGGGCTTGGGGTAATGGGTTTCCATGATATGCTTTTGAAGCTTGGGTTGCCTTATGACTCCCAGGAAGCTCTTGAGCTTGCGGAAAAACTTATGGAACAGATTACCTGGGCTGCAATTTGGGAATCCAGAAAACTTGCTGCGGAAAAAGGACCTTTTCCGGAACATAAGGACTCCACATGGGAGCTTCCAATGAGAAATGCAGCATTAACTGCAATCGCTCCGACGGGCACAATTAGCATTCTTGCCAGTTGTTCTTCAGGAATTGAACCAGTTTTCAGCTGGGTATACAGGCGGACTCAAATCTCAGGCAGGGAATTTACACTTGTTCATCCTTTTTTTAAAGCATACTTCAAATCAAAACTGACCGAGACTGACTATAACTGGCTTCTTGAGCACGTCTATAAGTACGGTACCCTGCAGAACGTGGAAAAACCTGAACTCGTAAGTGAAGAAGAAAAGCGGCTCTTCAGGTCAGCCCTTGATATTGATTGGAAGGCTCATATTGATGTGCAGGCGGCGTTTCAAAAGTACTGTCACGGCGGTATATCGAAAACTATCAATATGCCTGCTTCTGCAGGAAAAGAGGATATTAAGCAGGCTTTGATTTATGCCTGGAGACATGGGCTCAAAGGACTTACCATCTACAGGACAGGAAGCAGGCAGTATGTGGTGCTCAGCCTGCAAAAATCTCAAGACTAAAACACAGCTTTTAAATAATGCTTTGTGCTCTTAAAGCGTATTAATAGTGCGCAAATCAATACCGGGCGAAGACTTAACAATTATTATTAGAAAGTATTATCTTACTAAAAATATATATACATTCCTTTCCTTCTAAATAATCTATGACTGCTGTTTCTAATCATCACCTGGAACTATTAATCGCTTGCGTAATTTACGGTACTGTCGGAATCTACATGCAATCGCTGGAAGATATGTCCATAGGCTCGATTATTTTTTATAGAGTGCTATTCGGACTTTCAGCCATTCTGCTTTATCTGGCAGTTACCGGAAATTTAAATCAACTCGCTCTGAAAAGAAAGAAAAATTACCTGCTCCTCCTCGGAATCCTATATGTTTTGCAAATGTTTTCATATTACTCGGCAATTCGCTATTTAGGAGCTTCTTCAGCCGTTCTGCTTCTTTATACAGACCCTATTTATCTGACAATCCTTGCTCCCCTCCTGCTTGGAGAAAAAAATACAGGAAAAACCATTTTTGCACTTTTTTTGGGCTTGATAGGGGTCTTCTATGTAACAAAGCCGGAAGGAGGCTTTGAGCAGCTTGAATTTGGGAGTAATTATCTTAAGGGAGTGCTTTTCGGGCTTGCAGGGGGCCTTTTCAGCAGCGGTGTAATTATCTCAGTTCGTTACCTCAGAGATGAATATAATGGGCTTACCCAGCTCTTCTGGCAAAGTGCAATAAGCCTGTTCTTCCTTTCACCGTTTGCAGTTTCCGTTCCACGGAATGTGCTTGCTGAAAACCTTCCAGTCCTTGTACTCTTCGGGGTATTAATAACAGGCGTCGGGGCAGTGTTTTATATAAGGGGTGTAACAGGCGTGAGCGCAATTACAGCCAGCATCCTTACCCTGCTTGAGCCGGTCTCCTGTATATTTTTTGATTACACCGTACTTGGAAACCCGATTCACAGCGGGATGTTTATTGGCTGTATTTTCATCCTTGCGGCAGCAATTATTATAAGCCTGGATGATTCAGTTTCTCTGAGAAAACTGTTTGTATGGGACAGAATAACCTTCAACAAGAGGGCTTTTGTCAGAAAAAAGACGGTTTTAAGAGCACAGAATAAGTAAAAGTTTCTTTTAATCTTTTTTTACTTTATTTTTATCTTTTATTAAAATTTTTAATTTTTTTCTTGCCCATAAAAGTATATATCAGCAAGCTTTTAACTCTCGACCATGCCTGTGCAGGAAAGCTCATTAAAACCATATTTTGAAGTTATAACTGGCAGCATAATTTACGGTACTATAGGGGTTTTTCTGAATATGACTGAGGATATGTCAGCAGGATCTCTCCTTTTCTCCAGGCTTTTTTTTGGCTTCTTTATCATTCTCATTTACCTGTTGCTCAATAGAGAAATCGAGCAGCTCAGACCTAGAAAGAAAAGAAAATACCTCTTGCTCCTTGGCTTTTCGAATGCAGTAACAGGCATATGTTACTTTTCATCTATCCAATATAGTGGAGTCTCGGTAGCTGTTCTTCTGCTTTATACGGCTCCGATATACGTTAATATACTAGCTCCATCCATCCTCGGGGAGAGTAGAAGCAGTAACAGCTTTCTATCCCTCCTGCTTGCAATCATGGGAATTTTATTGATAGCCCGACCGGGAGAGATTCTGATTGATACAGGCTCTGACTTCCAGAAAGGGCTTATATTCGGGCTGCTATCAGGGCTATCATTCGGTGTGACTATAATAACAATCCGGTATCTCAGGAACGACTACACAGGAATAGCTCAGACTTTCTGGCTGACAGGAATAAGTCTTCTCATTACACTTCCAACCGCACTAGCCACCCCACCTGACGTTTTCGTCAAAAATCTAGACGTCCTGTTTATCTTCGGCTCAACAATTACCTTTGCGGCTGTAATCTACCTTAAAGGGATCTCAGGAGTCAAGGCACAGACAGGAAGTATTCTTGCCCTAATGGAGCCTGTCTCCGGAATTTTCTTTGATGTAACGGTCCTTAAAGCCCCTCTCCATATCTCGACTTTTCTGGGCTGCGGTCTGATCCTTGCAGCAGCGTATATTGTAAGTAAAAAAGATAGATAAAAGAGTGGAACGAAAGCCTAAACCGTAAGAACGAGATCTACAGTTCCATAAATAAGAAAGAAGATAGAGTGAAGCCTGATTCATATTAGAGATTTTCCGCAGGATTCTGAGCTCTGCCCAAAAGCTATTTACTAAAAGAGCCTCTATTTTTATCACAATGGTTTTGAAAACGCAGGAAAAGCATGACTGAAGAAAGCCCAATTATCGAGCTTAAAAACCTAACGAAAATATATAAAAACGGAATGGAATTTCGCGCGCTCGACAATGCGAATCTGAAAATTAAGAAAGGAGAATTTGTAGCAATTGTCGGGCCATCGGGTTCAGGCAAAAGCACTCTTATGCACCTTATAGGCCTGCTCGACACTCCAAGTTTGGGGACACTCCTGATAGACGGCAGAGATGTAACAAAAATGTCGGATAAGGAGCGCTCCGAGATGCGGAATAGAATGCTCGGTTTTGTCTTCCAGTACCACCACCTGCTCCCGGATTTCACGGCACTGGAAAATGTAGCGATGCCGCTCTTAATTGCGGGGAAAAGCAGGAAAGAAGCAAAAGAAATTGCCGAAAAACTTCTTAAGGAGGTTGGGCTTGAAGATCGGATGGATCATAAACCCGGTGAGCTTTCAGGAGGGCAGAACCAGAGGGTTGCAGTAGCAAGAGCACTGAGCTGCTCTCCTGCAATCGTGCTCGGGGACGAGCCTACAGGCAACCTTGATACAAAAACGGGTAACATGATTTATGATCTGCTCAGACGGCTGAACAGGCAGTATAATCAGACCTTTATCGTTGTTACTCATAACGAAGACCTGGCATCAAAAGCTGATAGGATTATCAGACTTGTGGATGGGAAAATTACAGAGCAGTGAGGAGATAAGATGGAATACGCAAAAGGAAGAATAGGCAGGGTTTTTACTGTCAGGATAGATCATGGGGATGACCTGATTCTGGAGCTGATTAAACTTGCTGAACTGGAGAGCATAGTATCTGCTGTCTTTATGCTACTGGGAGCATTAAAAGAAGCAAAACTTGTTACGGGCCCGAAAGAAAATAAAACCCCTCCGGAGCCTTTATGGTTCAGTTTTGATGACGCCCATGAGATCCTGGGAATAGGAGACATTTTTTTAAAGGATGGAAAACCGAAGATCCACCTGCATGCAGGTGTAGGTAGAGGAGATAACACAAAACTTGGGTGCTTGAGAGGTGAGAGCGAAGTTTTTATGGTAATTGAGGCTTTCGTTTTCGAGCTGGAGGGCATTTCTGCCAGAAGAATTGCAGATGAAGAGCAGGGTTTCTCTCCTGTGGATTTTGAGAGGGTCTCAGACCCGGAATAACACTCAGACAAAACAGGGTTATTATCAGTGCCCGAAAATCTGGTTACACAAAAAGAATTAAAAAATAGACCTGCAAAAGATCTGGCATTTTTTCTCAGGCTCAGTTTTGCATTACTATCTCCAGTTCACGAAGCCTTTTGAGTGCAGTTAATTTTTCTTTGTTGTCTTTTAAAAATTCTTCTTCAAGGACTTTAATGATTTCAGGGAAGGGTACTGTTAACTGATAGTACTTTACAGGTCTGCCTTTTCCTTTGTTCTTTTTTTCAGACCTTTCGTTCACCCAGCCTCTATCTCGCAGGGGACGCATGGCTACACTTACTTCCGGTTGTCTCAGTCCTGAGACATGTTCAATGTGAAGGGATCTTAACTCCTTGCAGTCTTTCAGACATACGATCGCGGTTGCCTCCGTCCTCGGAAGTCCCAGGCTCTGGAGCATATCAATGATTGAATACTCTTTTTCGGTTAAATTAACTGGAGAATCGTCAGTCATCAAAAGTGAATAATACTTTCATGTTTATATATTTTATGTAGATAAAATTATTTTTTTAAATAAATTGAGCATTGTTAAAGAGTAAAATAATAATCAAACCCGGTTAAAAACTTCCTTTGATAAGTTTCAATATAAAAACTCATATTGATAAATCATCGGGAAAAAAATAGGCTCTGTAACCCTGACCAAAGCCTTTAAAGCTAATGTTCACAGGAAATGAACATTATTAAAATCCGTAATGCCTGAATTAAGAGTTACCAAATAAAAGGGTTACCAATAAGAGGGTTACCAAATAAGAGGATCTCCTGCAAACACTTGAGTACAATATTCCTAAATAAATTTATGAATATCTCATAAGTACGATATTGGATGCCTGAGGTAGCAATATCTCTGGGCTTGGGAATTTAATATACATTCTTTATGTGTTAATCAGGATATCTTATGAGAAAATAGCGTAAAACTTAATTAAAATTATCTGCGTTAACCGGATAAAGAATTAAATACAATTCAAACATGCAACGTTTAAGTTAAGGTTAAGCTTCAAATTAGGGTTAAGTTTCAAATAACAGAATATATGTATAGATAGATCAGAGATTAAAAAGGGTGAAATGATGTCATATATCGGTCTACAGCAGGATTCTGGAGAATATAAGATCCAAAAGATACATGCTCGGGAGATCCTGGATTCAAGGGGAAATCCCACAATTGAAGTTGATGTGTTTACACCGAAGGGATTTGGCAGAGCCAGTGTTCCTTCAGGGGCTTCTACTGGTACGAATGAAGCCCTTGAACTGCGGGATGAAGACCCTAACAGGTACGGAGGAAAAGGAGTTCTCACTGCAGTAAAGAATGTGAATACCATCATCCAGAAGGAACTGCTGGGGCTTGATGTCCGAAATCAGCGAGAGATCGATGAGCTGATGATCGAGCTCGATGAGACCGATAATAAATCAAACCTTGGGGCAAATGCAATCCTTGGAGTATCCATGGCTGTTGCAAAAGCCGCTGCCGATTCTCTCAATATTCCTCTCTACCGTTATTTCGGAGGCTCAAACGCCTTCACTCTGCCAGTGCCGACAATGAATGTCCTTAACGGCGGCAAGCACGCAGGCAATGATCTTGCAATTCAGGAATTCATGATTCAGCCCAAAGGTGCGGAAACCTTTTATGAAGCTATCCAGATGGGGGCAGAAATCTATCATGTGCTCGGAAAACTGCTGGAAAAGAAATATGGCAGATCTTCCACCAACGTAGGCTATGAAGGAGGATATGCTCCCAAAATGAGTGAGTCAGTCGAAGCCCTTGATGCCCTTAACCAGGCTATTGAAGAAGCTGGCTACACCGATACCGAGGTTACTATAGGGCTTGATGCTGCAGCTTCCGAATTTTACGAAGACGAACTCTACTCTATTGACGGAAAAAAGCTCACTGCTCCTGAACTGATGGACTATTATATTGAACTTGTGAATACTTATCCAATCCTCTCAATTGAAGATCCTTTCTATGAGGAAGCCTTTGAGGATTTCGAAGCTCTGACCAACGAGCTCTGGGACACGATTATTGTTGGTGACGACCTTTTTGTTACAAACATTGAAAGGCTTTCAAAAGGCGTTGATATGGGAGCAGGAAATGCCCTTCTTTTAAAGATCAACCAGATAGGAACACTTTCCGAGGCTTTTGATGCCGCAAGCATGGCTTCCAGGAACGGCTATACCGTAATAGTAAGCCACCGTTCTGCCGAAACCGAAGACACCACGATCTCAGACCTCTCAGTCGCTATCGGCGCGGAAATGATCAAGACCGGCGCCCCAGCCCGTGGAGAGAGGACTGCAAAATACAATCAGCTTCTCAGAATCGAGGAAGACCTGGGCGAAGTTGCACATTATGTGCAGCTCTAATTTTTTAATTTTCCATTTCAATTCTTATTTTAATTTTAGTCTTTTTATTTTTTCTCTTACTATTATTTTTCAACTTATCTTGCTATTCGCTATTCTTTTTAACCTTCTTCTTATGAGCTTTCTTTCTTATGCTTTTTATATCCTTTACAATTCTATACAGTCTCTCAAATTGTCTTTTGAGTTAATCTCCTCAAAGTACTGGAAACTAATTTATAATCAGCTTCACAAGAATAATTACAGGAATAATATCAGACACCTGAAATCTTTGGAAATCTAAAGTAAGATCCGAATCCAAATAAAAGTCGAATCCAAATAGGAGCCGAATTTAAGTAAGAGCGGATCTAAGTAAGAGCCAGGAAATTAAAATACATTTTCTAATATTTTTGAAATTCTGAAAGATTCATCTTTCTGGAAATTGTAAATAGTCGCTCACTGAAACTGGCTTGAAAACTTCTTGCACATACAGAATCATTCATACGGGATTTATCAGATAGAGTCCATCCAGATAGGAATTCATACTGTGATGGATCTACCAGATAGGAATTCATACTGTGATGGATCTACCAGATAGGAATTCATACTGTGATGGATCTACCAGATAGGAGTTTATGACATGTACGAACTGGAAATTGCCTTGAGGCAGGTTTTCTCCAGAAGAAGGCAAACTTTCTTTGCCATACTGGCAGTTGCCCTTGCAGTAGCCGTTATTACAGTAATGATGGCTATGCTTTCTGGTTTTCAGGCGGAGCTTGTACAATCAAGCATTGAGAATAATCCGCATATTGTCATAACTCCTCAAGATGAGGAAGAAGAGTATATTCATCTTTACAGGTATTATTCAGCCCGATTTGCGGAAAAAGAAGGAGTTATAGCGGTATCTCCCAAGTACCTTGGTCAGGCAGCCCTGGAATACAGGGACAATGCTGAAGGAATTTCGCTTCAGGGGATTGACCCTGAGGCTGAAGATAGGGTTATGCGAGTAAGCGAGGATGTAATAGAAGGAAGTTTCCTGTCGCTTGCCCATACAAGACAAGGGATTGTGCTTGGAGACATACTTGCAGAAAATCTTGAAGTCCAGCCCGGAGATCGTGTGGATGCGGTTTTCCCAGGTGCGGAAACTACTTCCTTTAAAGTACTGGGTATTGTTCATACCGGAACTGGTGCAGATGAGGTAACAGCCTATGCAAGGCTCGATTCGGTGCAGCATTTTTTTGATGAACCGGGCGTTGTAAGCACTATAGGCATCAGAGTTGCAGACCCATACCAGGCTGAGGCTATTGCAGCTTCAATTGAAAGGGAATCCGGGTTTGATGCTGTCAGCTGGCTTGAAGCAAATGCTGAAATCCTGAATCTTCTGAATACTCAGAAGATATTTGTAAACATATTCTATTTATTGATTTATGGAATAGCGGGTTTTGGGATAGCAAATACCCTGATTACAATTGTTGCCCAGAGAACCCCGGAAATCGGGATCCTGAAAGCCATGGGAGCTTCTCAGAAGAGCATAATGACAGTCTTTCTTTTCCAGTCCTTGATTCTCGGAGCAATAGGGCTTTTGCTCGGCATTGTTCTTGGCTACGTTACAACTGTAGCACTCCAGAACTACGAAATCGAGGTTCCACAGGAAATGTATTTCGGGCTACAAACCCTGCCTCTTGAAGTCGAGCCTCTTAATTTTTTATATGCGGCTATCTTCGCTTTCATAATCAATATAATTTCAGGCATCTACCCTGCTCGGAAAGCTGCAAAACTCGATCCTGTAGAAGCTATTGAGAGCGCTTGATGTAATACCGTTATCAAAAATGCTGCCTCAGAAATCTTACACCAAAATTCTTATCCCGATATATTACCCCAGAAACGTTATCCCAAAAATCTTACAAGGAATCTCTTTCCAGCGGTTAAATTTCAAATAATTCCTATCATTTTCAGCCCTACGTAGATCATGAGAAGCACAAAGAAATGCTTCAAATGTTCCGGGTTTACCACATGGGCAATATCCGCCCCCTTTCTTGCTCCAAAAAATCCTGGGATTACAAGCAAAATCCAGTCAATGAGATTGATATATCCAAGAGAATACGGAGGAAGCCCAGGCTGACCTATACCATTGATTATATATCCTATCGACCCTCCAAAAGAGGTAAACATTATTACTGCAGACGAAGTTCCTACGGCTTTTCGCATATCAAAATGCAGAAAAATAAGCATGATCGGAATTGCAATTACTCCTCCCCCGATCCCAAGAAGCCCTGAGAAAAAGCCTATGGAAACTCCGGCAAGAATATAAAGCGTTTGATTAGAGCTTATTTCACCATTTTTTTGAACTGCAGGCGTCACATAGATTTTTAGCGCTCCTATTATGACCACGATTCCAAAAATTGTGCTCAAGGTTAAAGCTGATAACCTGGAAGCTACAGCCGCTCCCCCAAAACTGAAAATCGAACCTATGATTCCCATAAGTGTTGCCTGTTTCCACTGGACTGCGTGCTTTTCATGATATTTTAAAGCAACGCTTATGGAGTTCAACAGAATTACAAAAAGGCTTGTGCCGAGAGCTATCCGTATAGCTATATCAGGCTCCAGCCCGGTTTCCTGCAAAAGCCAGTACTGGACAGGAGTCATAATAAAGCCCCCTCCCACACCAAGCAGGCCCGAGATAACGCCTGTAAACGCACCTGTGAGAATTAAAATTACAAGATAGAGAGGATCTGCAGGAGTCATTTCAATCCAGTGTTTTTCCATTCTGGTTTCCGAATTCAGGAACAGCCAGATTTAAGAAGAGGTTTCTGGCTGCTTTCTAAAAGGGGTTGCAAGTTTATTTAAGTTAACAGGCTCTTATAGATGAAATAAAGTACTGTTGCTCATGTTCAAATAAAATAGCTGGAATTGGCAGAGAGATTGTTCCTGAAAGGATAAATCATAATAGGTTAAGAGGGTAGCTGTTTTTCTTAAATAATTCCCCCCTCGGAAACGGTCTTACTTTATTAAATTCCTGTCTCAATTTCCCAGCTTTTAAAACAAGTGAGTTTATTTAAAACTGTTTTACTATTAAAATAAACTGTTTTAGTTAAACAATTCCATTTATCTGGATAGCCACTATTTTACAAATAAGAATTATTCTATTTACAATGGATAGGTTTATAAACTGCTCACCACGTCAGCTTATGAATTATGTAACAAACAGATTTATAAATTGATTATCGTAATGGGTCTTAGAGGCGTTTTTATGATTAGAATGAAATTACACGGCACATACAATATCTATTATGCTATTCTCGGCATGCGCAACCCCATGAACTCCTGGCACCTTATGGACAGCAGCGAGCCTGACGAGGCAGGTAACTGCAAGCTCGGAGAAAAGGACCTGAACCTGGCTCAGCGCCTGACCCTTGCAGGGACCGAACACGGTAAGTTTTTAAGGTTCATCACGGTCTGTTTTGATATCACAGCCCCACTCTACTGGTGGAAAGAGTTTGATACCTACAAGTTCGCGGAAAAGAACTCCACTTCAACAATGCACAAGCTGACCAGCAAGGAACTTGCTCCCTACGATTTTTCCTATGATACGCTGACCGATTACAGGAACGACCAGATCCGGCACCTGAATGACCTTATTAAAGCCTACAAATCCCGCGAAGGCGACAGCGAAGATGATAACGCATACCGAAAAGCAGTTTTCAGGGAACTTGTCCAGGACCTGCCGAGTGCATACAACCAGAAAAGGACAGTTATAACCAATTATGCCGAACTCCGCAATATTTACTTCCAGCGCCGCTACCACAAGCTTGACGAGTGGAGGGATTTCTGCAACTGGATTAAAGAGACGCTGCCGTATGCAGAAGAGCTCATCTGCCTGGAAAAGAAAGAATAAAATAGAAATATCTTTTCAGTAGCCCCCTGGAAAGAATTGATCTTAGAACACCTGCTGGGAATGAATTGATCTTAGAACCCCAGGTTCTCACCGGTCATGCCCGGATGACCGGCTTTTTACTCAAATTTTAATAAAAAAATAAAATAATACTCAGTTGCCCTTACCAGCCTTATATTGCGGGTTTTTGAAGCTTAAATAACAATCTAATCGAATCAATAGATTTTATTAGCTTAATTTGATGTTTCAATGGATTTCTTGAGTTCTTGTATACTCATTATTGCTTTTTTGCATTATCTGGGTGTATTCTTTTATTGAGGATAGAATAAAAAACTAAAGGCTTATATATTTAAGATGCCTGCTACTGTCCTGCCTATTACTGTGAATCAGAGCTTTACCTTCATGTTTTTCCCGTGTGTACTCCTTATTTAGTTATTCTCTTTTACTGAGGGGTGGGGTAGAACGTATCCAATGAAGCAGTAATAGTCCGAAAGCCTCTTTGCGAACAAATAAATATATCAAACATTTTACAGATAGTTTAAGAGATAAAATGATAGAACTTGAAAAAACAATTTCCTTCAGTCGGGGTATGGGGCTTGCAGTCTGCATGCTTATAGGAACAGGCATTCTGGCATTGCCAGGACTGGCGCTTGATGCAGGCACAGTACATGAAGCGATCCTGGGCTGGTTCCTTATAGCCATTGCAGCAGTCCCTCTTATTGCGATCTGTTCCCGCCTTGGCTTGAGATTTCCTTCGACAGCCGGGCTAGCAGGATATGCTGAAGAGGCTGTGGGACCCTGGGGAGGATATGCAGTTTCCTATCTTGTTGGAGGCTCATTCTTTTTCGGGCTTCCTGCGGTTGCCCTTATAGGCAGCGAGTATATGGGGCAGCTTTTCCAGCTATCAGGGGTAGAAATAGCGCTTTTTGCGGTCCTGCTTGTAACCCTGATGTTTCTTTCCAACCTGGCGGGAATGAAGATCATTTCCATGATCAATTATGCAGCTCTGGCTGTGCTTTTCCTGCTTATCAGCCTGCTAATAGCCTTTAACCTTGATTTTCTTGGCTCAGGGCTCGGAATTGCCAGCGAGGCTGTTAACGGCGGAGGGAAAATAGACCTGAATAACATCTGGAAAGTTGCAGCCCTGCTTTTCTGGGCTTTTCTGGGCTGGGAAAACCTTTCTTTCTCTCTGGGAGAGATAAAAGATCCTGAGAAAAACGTTCCGCGCCTGTACTGGCTGAGTTTTGTTCTTGTGACCTCTATTTACCTTGTACTTGCCCTTATCAGCGCGGGAGCCAGTGCTTCAGGCACAACCCTTGAGGGTGCAGCCGGGCTTTCCAGCCTTGTATTTTTTACTCCCGGAGGAAACCTGCTTATCTGGCTCATGATAGTGGTTATTGCAGCCAATGCCTGTTCCTGGAATTTTACTGCAAGCCGCCTGCTCTATGCAGGGGGCAAGACAGGCATCTTCCCTAAAATGTTTGGAAAACTTTCAGCAGGGAGCATACCTGTAGCCAGCCTTGTCGGACTGTATATTCTTTCAATCTTCCTGATTGGCGGAAGCTATCTCCTCAAAATTCCCGTATCAGCCATGATGCTGCTCGTAAACCAGAACTTCGTATTCCTCTACGCCTTCATTATAATCGCTTACTGGAAAACCGAAACAGGCTGGCAGAAATGGATCTTTTCAGTTCTTTCACTCATGTCCCTGAGTTTTTTAATCTCAGGGTTTACTTGGAAGGTTGCATATCCAATCTTTCTGATTGGCTCTGGTTATTTCAGGTTCCTCAGAAGCACAAATAAGGTTCCTGTATCCAGAACCCCTGTACCGGGAATCCCTGCATCAGGAAATTCTGAATCCAGAAATCCTATATCAGGAAAATAAAATGCTCTGTAAATAGAGAATCTTTATTGGCTATGATCCCTTTATAACCATTCATACGCTCCGAACGCAAGGTATTACAAAGACTCGAGAACAACCTCCTGAATTTCAGGAAGGGGTATTACTTCTCCAGACCGTCTTCTCAGGTTTTCAACACTTTTTTCTTTTCAGGTCCGCTTGAATTTATATTAGCAGGCACGAAGACTATATTTTCTTCAACAGCCTTGTAATAAGAGATTGGGCTGCGGAATCTTACTCCGTGTCAACTTGATCCTGAGTACTTATGAAAATTCATAAACAAAAGGAATTAAAAATGGATGACGTACTCCTCACGATTTTTCGGGTAAGCCTGTTCGAAACTTTCTATGTTACAGGCTCTCTTATTCTTGCAGGCATAATACTCGGCATTCTTGAGAATCGTGCCAACTTCTACGTCCAGAGAACCTTTGGCAGGAAAGGAATTCTGGTTACAGCCTGGATAGGCACTCCCATCCATGAACTCGGACACCTGCTGATGTGCTACATTTTCAGGCATAAAATAAACAAATTCAAGCTTTTCGACCGTAAAGCAAAAGATGGAGTCCTTGGATACGTTAGTCATAGCTGGAATTCAAAAAGCCTTTACCAGAACATAGGAAACTTTTTCATAGGCATGGGCCCGGTTTTGAGCGGGACAGCAGCCCTTATTTTCGGGATGCACCTGTTCCTGCCAGATTCCTTTGCCAGGGTTGCCGGCTATCTTGCCCTTGAACCTGCCCGGCCTGACCAGTATATGTTGACAAAAATCTTCGCTCTTACTGCTGACCTCTTTGGAAGCATTTTCTCAGCAGAAAACCTTATTTCTCTCAATTTCTGGATCTACTTCGCCCTGGCAATCTGCATCTCTTCCCATATAGCCCTGAGCTGGGAAGACCTTAAAGGGGCAGGCAGGGGTCTGATTACGATCTTCACCTTTATTTTGCTGGTAAATCTGGTTGCCTTCTTTCTTAATGCTGATTTTTCTGGGATTTTTGCGGATATTCTGGCCCTGAACGTATATCTTGTGGCTTTTTCAATGATTTCGATTGTTTTTTCGTTAATCAGGCTGGTTTTAGTGCTTTTGCGTATTATCTGGGTTACAGATTTTCCTGATATGGAATAGTTATAATCTCTCTAATGCGGTTAGGTAGGCTGTTACCTTTCCTACTGCGTAAAAAAGTACAAATTCAGTGGGAAGAAAATCAAAATCCATGCTGCTTCCCTGTCATTTCTTCAACCTCAATCTTAATCACGCACAGCCTGTTAACTTTCCATTCTTCAAACTCAAAAGGTCCCTTTTTCCTGTAGTGTTCGGAAAGAACAGTAAGCCCTTCCACCTTTTCATTATAATCTTCAACAAACTTCGCCTGTCCGTTCCCTACAACACTCCTGTAGCGGACATTGTATTTGCAAATATCCCCGGCTGTTATGATTTCAGCCTCGGCATTGGCTTCAAAAGCGACTCTGGGATTCCTGTTAAGTATGTCGATCTTCTTACCTTCGCGGGAACAGTGGAGATAAATTTTGTTATCTTTGTATCCGAAAGCCATCGGGATAATATATGTCGTGTCTGAATCCGAGAGAGCGAGCCGAAGAAATTGTGCTTTTGAGAGAATCGCTTCGATCTGCTGCTGGTTTTGAATAAATTCTTTGTTTCCCATTTCATTCACTCTGTGAATCTGTTTTCTTAATTATCTGTAGTAGAAGCTTTTTTTTCTATACAAATTTGTCTGCTAACGTTCAGGTTTTTTAAGAGCAGTAAACCCTTTTACTTTTTCACTATAATCTTTAACGAACCTTGCCTGACCATTTCCAACAACGCTCCTGTAGGCGGATAGTTAAACTAAACATCCAGTACTGCATTATAAGAGGTAATGGGGGACCATGATTATGGGAGCCAATGAGAAAGAAATCATGATTAAGATAATCAAAGATGGACCGTATCGGGTTACAGGTGGAGTGCCGCTTCTCGAGCAGGTAATTGTCACAGACGACACTGGTCACACCAGAGAATTAATTGATATAAAGGAATACCCCCGGCAGAATGCCTATATCTTATGCCGCTGTGGTTCATCCAATAACAAGCCCTACTGTGATGGGGCCCATCGCAAGATTGGTTTTGATGGTAGCGAAACTGCCAGCAGAAGGCCTTACCTGGAAAGAGCGGAAACATTCGAAGGCCCTGATCTAAAACTCACCGATGTCTACGAGCTTTGCGATCATTCCCGTTTCTGCCAGCGGTCTGGCGGAATAAGGAACCTTATACAAAAATCAGACGATCCGGAAGCCCGACAAACCGCTATAGAGGAAGCAATGATCTGCCCATCTGGACGGCTGGTTCTGTGGGACAAGAAGACAGGCAAACCCTTTGAAAAAGAATTTGAACCATCTATTGTACTGGTTCACGACAAACAAAAAGGTTGTGAAGGTCCTCTTTGGGTTCGAGGCTATATTCCCATTAAATCTGCAGATGGCAGCATGTATGAATCTCGGAATAGAGTAACCCTCTGTCGCTGCGGGAAGTCAGAGAACAAGCCCTACTGCGACGGCAGCCACTGGATGACTCGCCAGCAAAAGCTGGATTTCAGGAAGAAGTGGGGTCTGGAATGAGTGAGTTCATTGATTCATAGGGGTTGTTAACTTGCGGAAGTAGCAGTCCCGCATAACGATCAGGCAAACAAAAAGCCAGAGTAAAAGCAATCAATGGCTTCCGCGATAAAAATAAAAAATCAAGGCATCTTCTTATCTCAGCATATCTTCGAACTCTCTCGGATTTTGCACACCACAAAACAACGGCGTTTATCTCCAAAGTAAGAAAATGCGCGTTCTGAGTGACAACGTGGCACTTCTCCGCGCTATTGTTGGTACCATCCCGCCTGAGTAAAATGATATTAACCCTGCGATAAATTCGGTTCATAAGTAATTGAAGGAGCGTATTTAGTGTATGAAACACATTACCGACGCAACTGAATCAATCGAAGACTTCTTTGCCCGCTACACCAGGTATCTGACAGAGGGAGATATTGAAGGTCTCGTGAATATTTACAACTACCCTGCACTTGCTGTAACGGCTAACGGATGTCTCTCAATCACCGAGCCACAGCAATCCCGCGATTTTTTCAGCCAGGGTCAGGAATTTTACCGTTCTAGAGGGATACATGGTGTTCGTGCTCGCAATATTGTCACGTGCATTGAGGTTCCTGGAATCTGGATAGGGCATCTCATTCTAGAAAACCTCGATAAGTCTGGTTCTCCGGTTGGAGAGGAACGTAACGCGTATTAGGTGGTGACGTTGCAAGACGGGACTCGCCTTATCGCGGTCTCTACTCCACTGGACACCTACAATCCTGACCAGAATAGCGGCGTTAAGTAGAGGAAAACAATATATTGCAAGTAGTATCAAAAGATGTACAAAAATTGCATATGAAAGCCTCGCGCTGAAGCGGCAAGTGTGCTCGGACAAAGAAGATCATCAGGATTGCGCTTGACCAGCCGCCATTCTCCGTGGGCGAAGAAGAAAAGCAAGTCTTCACCAAGCTCCGGCATTACATAGAAGCCTTGCTGAAAGTCGGTGACGCTGAATTGGGACACATCGTAAAGTGGAATGTGTATGTAGTCCAGGACAACTCCCTGAGCCGACCTTCGAGATATTTCAGCAAGTATGGTGTCACCGACCAAATCCACTGGCAATCTCATGATATTTGTATCGGGATTGGAAAACCCTGATCTTCTGGTAAAGATAAACGCTATTGCCGTTTTGCCTCAAGATTCTAATTAAGTTGTCATAACATGGGTCTAAGAATAAAAGCCTATGTTTTACCAAGCAAAAGTGTCGGGATGGGGCTGTCGGGCAGGACAGAGCCACATCAGATGCTATATTAACTGTCGCGGTTTTGACTATCTTGCAACCTCCTTCATCAACGGTAAATACAGGGAATATCGCAAATGAAAACGTTCTATCGGCTTTTAGGAGTAGCTTTTATTGCTATTACCACTACTAATTTTGTGTGGTTTGCCCTGACTTATTGGGCATATCTTACGACTAAATCCGTAATCTCAACCTCTGTGATGGCTGGCGTTTATCTAGTGGCAGCAGCGCTTTCCTCCAATTGGTTTGGCTCAATAGTAGACCGCTATAAGAAAAAGCACGCCATGATAGGATCAAGCCTTGCCACACTGCTTCTTTTTACCTCGGGTTTAGTGCTTTTCCTCCTGAGTACCGATGCCGATTTCGCTACAGTGACAAGCCTTCGTTTCTGGATCTTTGTTCTTATTCTCCTTCCTGGGGTGATAGCCGGAAGCATATACAGCATCGCCATCCCCACCCTGGTAGCTTTCCTTGTTCCTGAGGATAGGCGCGACCGAGCTAATGGGCTTTTTGGCACGGTCATGGGAATCTCCTTTACTATCACATCAGTAGCCAGCGGTCTTGCTCTCGCTTTCGCCGGCATGTCTTTTGTGCTGCTTACTGCCATCATTTTCACACTTCTTTCTGCCCTGATGCTCTGGCTCATACCGGTTCCAGAAAGCACCACCTTTAATCCAGTAGAAGGCAATCTGAAAAAAATGGATATTAAAGGTACGATTGAAGCGATTAAAGCCATACCAGGTCTTTTCGCCCTCATTTTCTTCACCACCTTCAACAATTTCCTGGGTGGAGTGTTTGTAGCTCTTATGGATGCCTATGGCCTGAGCTTGGTGACGGTTCAGGTCTGGGGTCTGCTGTATGGTTTTCTAAGTCTTGGCTTTATCCTTGGCGGCTTCTATATCACAAAAAAGGGGCTGGGAGGAAATCCTGTACGCAATTTATTTCGCATTAATATCATTCTCTGGACAGTATGTATTTTTTTTGCTATCCAGCCTTCGATAGTGCTTCTGGCTGTAGGAGTTCTTATTTATATGTTTTTTGTTCCCTTTGTCGAAGCCATCGAACAAACTATTTTTCAGAAAGTCGTGCCAAAAGAGCGCCTGGGTCGGGTGTTTGGGTTTGCTTACAGCATTGAGCTGGCAGCCTCACCTCTCACGGCATTTTTCATCGGCCCAATTGCTCAATTTGTATTTATCCCGTTCATGACCACTGGTCGAGGTGTAGAGTTAATTGGCAGCTGGTTTGGAGTGGGAGCAGGAAGAGGTATTGCACTGGTGTTCATACTCACAGGATGCATTGGACTTATTGTTACCCTTACAGTTATGCGCTTGCAGCCTTACAAGCTCCTTGCTGCCAGATATAATGAACCTGCAAATCTCGAGGATGAAAGAAAAGAGAAATAAAACCTTTATTTTGGTCAAAGCCAACAAATAAGCTTATGATCAATTTTTAGTTTCTTAAGTAACTAATATATGCATCGAATATCTATAAAACTAAATTTAAATTATCCAGGCTTTACGCCTATAAATCTATAAACTTTTTCTATTTTTAATTACCATCTCAATATAAGATTTTTTAATCTGCGAGTGGATTGTGAGGATTGATGATATCCTCAGAATCTCTATAATATGCGCTATTAATGGCAAATTCTGTATAAAAATAAATTCTTTGTAAAATTAAATCTGTTATTTTATGCGCCAATTTTAATATAGTAAAACAGCTTATCCAGGTTTTAATTATAGTTTCATTCGTAACTATTATATACTAACAAACCTATCAGGGATCAGATTAGTTTCAAGCGTAACAATTTCATAAGTTTACTTTTTCTCAAAATAAGCTTATCTAGTTCATAAATAGCTGTAAAGGATAAATTATGGAAATTTCAGGAGAGACAGACCCAAGGGAAATATTAGGTCCGATTGCCCATGTCTACCGAAGTCATCTTGCATACATGGTAAAAGAGCTTGAGGCTTACGGGGTTGGAAGCGGACAATTTGAGTTTTTACTGATTCTATATCATAAAGATGGCGTCTCTCAGGAAACTCTTTCAAAAATTCTGAAAGTGAGCAAAGCAAAAAGTACCAGAGCGATCCAGAGCCTGGAAAAAGAAGGTTATGTATACAGGCAAAGGGACGAAAGTGATCTTCGAGCTTACAGAGTTTACCTCACTGAAAAAGGAAAGGAAATGAGAGACATCATTCTTGAAAAATTAATTTCTTTTATGGATATTCTCCTTTCGGGTTTTACCCTGGAAGAAAGAGAAATTTTCAGGCTGCTCCTTCATAAAGCTGCAATTAGATTTTTTGATCCCGAGTTCGAGCCTCCGACTGACACACCTAATGAACTGAAGTAAAAATGAACGACATAAAGCAAAAGACTGCAGAGAAGAAAAAATGGATAAAAAAAGTGAATTTTTGGGTAAAGAAAGTATCAGAAAGCTTCTTTTTAAGCTCTCAGCCCCTATAGTTGTCGGAATGCTGGTACAGGCTTTCTATAATGTTGTGGATACCTTTTTCGTTGGAATGGCATATGGAGCAAAGAGCGTCCAGGCTATAGGCGGGCTCTCAATAGCTTTTCCGATTCAGATGATGATAATTGCATTTGGAATTGTACTCGGGACAGGGGGCTCTTCTATAATCTCGCGCGCCCTTGGAGCACGCGAGTACGAAAAAGCTGAAAGAGTACTCGGAAATGTTTTTTCCCTGAGCTTAATATTAAGCGTACTTATAGCCATTCCGTGTCTTTATTATCTTGATCCGATTTTGAAGGTTTTCGGAGCAACTGCTGGAATCCTGCCCTATGCCAGAGATTATCTTCAAATTATAATTGCAGGAGGTACTTCCTTTGTCTTTGGAGTGGCTGTTCAGCATGTTGTCCGCTCTGAAGGAAATGCCCGCCTTGCAATGAATGCTATGCTGGTAGGGGGCGGCCTCAATATTTTCCTTGACCCAATTTTCATGTTTGGCTTTGGAATGGGTGTGAAGGGTGCTGCAATTGCAACTGTACTGTCCCAGGCTGTAGCGTCTGTCTGGCTCCTGCTTTACTACCTTAAAGGAAAAGGAGCTGTACATTTCAGGTCAGAAACCCTGAAGCCTGATCTGAAGGTTGTTAAGGAAATCGGGGCTATCGGTATCGGGTCTTTTGTAATGCAGTGCTCGAATAGTATCATGATGATTTTCGTTTACAATGCGCTTGCAACTCATGGGGGAGACACCGCTATTGCCGTTTTTGGTGTAGTAATGAGGATAAATTCGTTCATTTTCATGTCCCTTCTGGGTATGGCCTTCGGTCTGCAACCTATTGCAGGATTTAACTACGGGGCTAAGAAATATGGAAGAATAGCCGAAGCCGTAAAATTATCTCTTGCAGTGACAACAACTATTGGGGTTCTCGGTCTGCTTTTTATTTTCTTCTTCAGAGCACAACTTCTACAGTTATTCAGTTCAGATCCGCAATATCTGGAGATTGGGAAGAATGCAATGGTTATCATGCTTCTGGGTATGCCTCTTGTAGGCCTGAATGTAATAACATCAATCCTGTTCCAGGCTCTGGGAAAAGCCAGACCCGCTTTCCTTCTTTCGATTAGCCGGCAGCTCCTCTTCTTGATTCCTGCTATTATTGTCCTTCCCGACCGCTACGGACTTAATGGAGTCTGGGCAGCTTTCCCGGTTGCGGATTTATTGGCATTTACACTTTCCGGATTTCTGCTTTTCAGAATATACAGGTTCTTCAAAGAATACAAAGATTCCTTAAAAGCTGGTACTGGATCAGAGGTTGCAGATAAAATATCTCCATCTGACAGTTCATAAATCAGATGAAATAGGAAGGAATTCAATCCTTTCTTAATTTCCTGCTTCATTGGGACAGGCAGCTTTCTGTTCCATGTATTCTATAAGCCTTACAAAGCCACCGCTGCCTTCGGAATCGAGTTTCATTTCGACAAAATAAGTATAATCCGAGATAACAGAAAGCCCTCCTGCTCCTCTGCTGCCTACAATCAGCGAGTAAACCTTTGCGTTATACTTCTTTTTTGCCTCTTCCCAGCGGGCAAGTACAAGCTCGTCAGAGACTTCGGATTTGCCGTCGGTTATAAAGAGCAGGTCTGCTCCCTGAAAATCTTTCTCTTTCAGGGACTTCAGGCCCGAGGCAAGGGCGGTATTGAAGTCCGTTCCTCCGCCAAAAGTATAGAGCAAAAAATTCAGGAATTTCTCGGACATTTTTTTCCTGCTGCTGAGTTCAATTTCAAGGTGCTGGCTTGTAGAGGCAAAAAGAATAACCTTCATATCCCGTTGCTGGGAGAGCATCCGCTTTGCCATAGCCAGCACGGCAGCCTTGGCAAGGGTCTGTGGGACTCCGTGCATGGAGCCTGAGGTATCCACAAGCACTATCATAGGGCCTCTGGGCTTTATACGGGGAGGGCCTGTGTAATGCTTTCCGAGTAGCTGATAGCTCAGGAGCTTTCCTTCAAGCATATCGGCATAGAACTTCTTCTTCAGGGAAGGGTTGAGGAGTTTTGCAGCTTCCATTGGCAGCAAGTTATTGATGGAATCAGAAAAACGCACGGTCTGGATTCGGTTTTTTCCGAAAGGTGAGAGCCGTATGCGGTCCGAGGGTGGGTCGAATTCACGCCTGCCTATAAAGTCCACGATTTTCCTCAGGTCAGGGCTTTTTTCAAAAAAGGTCGAATAATTCTTAAGCATTTTAAGCTGCACGTAGAAAGGTTCTTTCTTAAGCTCTTTTACGGAATAGCTCCAGTTGCGCTGAGGAAAAAGCAGAGCAAGCGTGTCGAATAGCTCCAGGTTTTCTTCCATCTCTGACACAAATTCATTCATTCTCCGATATAATCCTTCCATTACTCTTTCCAGAAGCTCCTGGTAGCCGTCCGCCTGCATGAATGCCAGGACAGCCTCGGTCAGGGCAAATTCTCCAGAAAATCTCTTTTCCTGACCATTCCTGCCTGAAAACTCCACAGATGGGTTATTTCCCCATATCAGGAAGGTTTCTTTCAAGATTTTTTCGAATTGTCTCAGAATCTTATCCATTTCGGCGTCGAGTTCCTTAAGATACTCTGTACCCGAAGTGCTGGTTGAGGAATCTGAAAAGCGCTCCAGTATCTCATAAACCAGAGGCAGGAGAATTTTCAGGCCTGCAATTCCGGCTCCCCGGCTTTTTTTTGCAATTTTCCGGAGTTTGGGCCAGGGTTTTGAGTTTCTCAAAGTTAGAAGAATGGGATAAAAAGCTCCGAAAGTTCCTATGAACCTCGCAGGGTCCTTTATCTCATAAGGCTGCCCAAAAAGGATTTCAAGGGTAAGGACTTCAGCTATTTTTTCCCGCAAAGGGCGAGGAATAGTCCGGGGAAAGGCTATCGTGCTCCTGAGATCTCTTTCCAGCACGGCAACAGTTTGATTCTGGAGAATAAGCAAATCCCGCAGGCTCTTGTTTCCTGAGACTTTATTTTCTGAGAAAGAGGAATAAGCTTCAGACGAGGCTGTCTTCGGAATATTCGGGAAGTCTCCATAGTCTTGCATTTCGAAACCTCATTTAAATTTCCTGCTTTGAGATCATCCAGTTTGAGAATAACTGATTTGAAGCCACCTGATTTAAGATTATTCGGTTTGGAAATACCTGGTTTGAAACCAGACACTGCAGGTTCTTTATAAGTTTATCTGAGCTTGAATCGGGAGCCAATTCCCTTCATAAAACTATTGACAGTACTGCTCGAATCGGGTACGGGAATTTTTTCCATTCCTTTTTTCTCTATTTCTTTTTTCCCCGTTTCCTGCCTTCCCACTTCTTTTACAGGCGTGGATTCAGGATGTATTTTCCTGTTCTGCAGTCCGAGCATTGACTGGCTTTTTGAAATAAGGTCATTGAGCCCGGATAACTCGGTACTTCGCGTATCATGCAGGAGGAGAGCTTCATTTCTATCAAGAGTAGAAAGCCAGATATTCGCCTCCATCAGGCTTTTAAGGAGTTCCCTTTCTTCTTCAAGCCTGTGCTTTACGCGTTCCACCCTATCAGCAAGAGCTCTCAGTTCTTTTTCAAAAACTTCTTTCTGAGCCTGGGTCAGTGTACTCGCTTTCCCAGCCGCTTCCTGAAGCGAATCGATTTCCCTGACAAGGTTGTCATAGGGGTAGATTCTTGAGGAACCTTCCATTTTCAGAGTGTAGCTATGATTAGGGTGAGAGGTATGGTGAGTTTCAATTTCCTGTCTCAGCCGAAATTCTTCTCCACAGCTATCGCAGACAACCTTTACAGGAAGCTCATTTTTCAGGGCAATGCTTACCGCAGCCTGGAGGTCTTCAGCTTCCTGACGCAGTTTTTCCGTACTGATGCCGCCTGAGATTGCAAACTCGAAAACCGTTCTGCGAATGGTTTCCCGCTCTTCAGGCAGGTTCCAGAGCATGTGCTGAAGCAGAAGCACCATTGTCCTGTCCACAGCCGGGCATCCGCTGCTGCAGGCTGCAACCTTTAGCACCTGAACGATTTTTCTCCAGCGCCGGTCCGAGATTTCGATTTCCTGAAGCTGAAGGCTTTTTCGGAGTTCGGTTATTATTATCTCAACATCAGGGTCAACAGGAAGTGTCTTTGAGTGCTCTCGAAGCGTGTATATCTCGGAAATCCTGAGACTTGCAGCAGGCACGAATTCCTCAGGGCTCCTGAAAAGCAGGTTTCGGAAATTCTCCTCATCCTGGATATATGCAAGCCTGTACCTGAATAAAAAGCGGTCATAAAGGGCTTCAAGACTCTCGTCCTCATCAGGAAGCTCATTGGATGCCCCGAAAACCGAAAGCAGAGGCACATCTACAAGTTCCCTCCCATTATGGTATTTGTGCTCATTGAGAATGGTCAGCAGGCTGTTCAGGATGGCACTGCTGGCTTTAAAAATCTCGTCCAGTAAAGCAATATGGGCAGTTGGAAGGCAGCCATCGATTTTCCGGCGGAACTCATCTTCTTCCAGGGCTTTTAAGGAAAGCGGACCAAAAATCTCTTCAGGGGTGGAAAAGCTTGTCAGGAGATAGTTGAAGAAATTACCACCTTCGATCAACTGGCAGATATTCTTCGCAAGCTGTGTTTTTGCCGTTCCCGGGGGCCCTATGAAGAGGAGGTTTTCCCCGGACAGCACGGCAAGGAGAGAGCCGTTGATCTCGGCTTCCCGCTCTTTAAAATATTCCATAAACGCGGATTTGATCTCAATAAGCTTTTCTTTCAGGGGCAGGCCTCCGGTAGCATGAGTGGAAAATATAGTTTTTTTCGAATTTTCTCTGAAGTATTTAGCCTGATTCTATTTTGATCCTATTTTAAGTCTTCCAATTAGGATAATAATTCAAAGATAGACAATAACCCTGAGGTGATTTGTCCGAAGAGATCAAGGTAAAGATTCGCATATATTGTAAGAAACCTTAATTCAACAGGAATATAACCGGAAAGTTACATACAGTTAAAGATAAAAAGGGTTGTAAGTCGAATACAATATTTCTCATGATATAAATAGAATATATTTACTAAATAGAATATATTTACTAAATAGAATATATTTACTTGCCTGTAGGTTAAAGATAAGCAAACGAGATGGAAATATGGACGTACCTGATTTTTATTACTGTGCTCAGAGTTTTATTGACAGGATCGGATGTACGTCAGAAATTGAATGTTCCGGCATAAGATTGCAAAGCGATGAGGAAAAAAGAAACAGGGTCAGAGCATCCTTACAAACAGGTACCTTTCCTGGCAGCAGCCCATTTTCTGTACTTTTTGTTGAGCAGGATAGTTCAAACGTAGAAGAAGTTAATATTCTGAGAAAGCGCTGGGAAATTTTCAGGAAAGATTTTCCTGTGGTAGGAATAGTTTATTCAAACGGAAGACCGCTCATTTTTTGTGCAAAAGTAATGGATTTCATGAGTGAAGAAGACCTGAGACTGCTATATGAAAATATTCATGACTCTTTTCTGGAATTTACGGATAAATATTCTTTATCAGTATTGCAGGCGGGGCAATGTGTACTAACCTTATGTTTCGGATTCAGGGACGCTGAAAGCATTGAAGTTGCGAAAAATTTCCTCGAGAATGGCGGACACGACATGCATTTATTCCGACGGGCTTTTGTTGAGACCTGGCTTATAAATTTAAACACTCTGGAGCTGATTCAAGGAACTGGTCTTTTTCGGAAAGCAGGTCAAACGATCTCGGAGACGGCTGACTCGATTCTGAAGAAAAATAAAGTCTTATACTCAAAAAATACTGTTTTTTCACCTGATGCATTAACCAGACCTTCTTCGTTTATTCAACACATCAAAAACTTCAATGCCGAAATAGATAACGGCATCTCCAAGATACCGGATGAATGGATAGAAAGGTTCAGACCCGAGTGCATAAACCTGAAGATACTTTCATGTAAAAAGCAGGTTCAAAAAATAGAAGCCAGAATAGAGGCATACGAAAGGAAAATCGGAGAAGAACTGCTTTCTAAATATAAAGAGGGTTTTTCTTTTAATGCTCTGGATGAGGATTTAAAAGTCGTCTTGAAAAAGCAGGATATGCTTGACAGAGTTGAAGAAAATATAGACTCAATTAGAAGATTAAGATTCAGGTGGAGGGAATCCCAGAAAACCGTAAGAGAAATCCAGGAATCACTTAAAAAACTGGATGAACAATACAGAGGCTCATGTTACCAGCTTACAAAAACGTTATTCGAGCAGGAAATGGAAACTGTCAAAACTGATCCGCATCTGGTGAGAGTATTTGCTGATTTACTTCAAACTCAGGATGAGATTATTAGAAGAAATGAGGAGATCTCCAAGCTGCGCAGTAAAAAAGCTGGACTTCTTTATCGAGTAAAAACCGAAACTAAAGTACTCTACCTGAAAGGGGTTAATCAGGTAAGTGACTGGAATAAAGATAACAGGTGGGTTGAGATAGGAGAAGAAGTTGTAAATTCTTCTTCGGCTGCGAGAGGCTTGGGCTCGGTAAATCCGATTTTTAAAACTATAGAAGAGTTGAAAAATGATATAGCTATCCTGGACATTAAGAACTCGCAGGAAATGGAACTTCAGTTATGGATTCAGGAAAAAATAAAAAGTATGTCGGACAACGATGAGTATGCTTATCCGTGGCTGGAGCTAGAAGAAAAGCTTATCAAGAGAGCTACGATAATTAAACAGGAGCTCTCTGTACTATTTTTATCTCTTGGTAGAACTTTTCTAATGACCTCACATGAAGTTCCGAGTTCTAATTTACAAGGTTTATGTGCCGAAATAAAGCTCAGTGAATCTCAAATCCTAAAATTGGAAAAAGAAATTAAAGACCTCAGGATAGAGTTACGGGAAACCATTTCGTAAAACTATTTATTCAGGATTTTATGCATTTTGTAGTCCTGAACATTAATAGGCTTATCGGATTTTTGGAGGGATCTGAAGAGATCTGGAGAACTCTGGAAAACTCTAGAAATTTTTACTTTTTTCTTAGTTGCCCCAATAGAATCTACCTGAGGAGAGACAATTTAAATATTTTCAAAATTATGACTTAAACATTAAAATTATTATGTGGATGAGATACATAAATGATTTATGCAACCAAAACATAATAAATATATTTAGTGACTGGAAAATTTACTAGCATACCAAAGAAACTCTTGAGCTGGATTCCATGCTGGCTGTCGAGAGTATAAGTGACAATGACTACATAAATTCCAGGCTTTTGCAGGAGCCCTGAACATGATTGAGGTAAATAATCTTTCAAAATCTTATGGAAGTACAAAAGCAGTGGATAATGTTTCTCTTTCTGTAGGGAGGGGTGAGCTCTTTGGCCTCCTGGGACCGAATGGCTCAGGAAAAACCACGATGATTAAGATGCTTACAGGACAGATAAAACCAACGTCTGGTTCCCTCAGGGTTCATGGAGTGGATGTTCTTGAAGACCCAATCAGGGTTCGGGAACTTGTGGGTGTTATTCCTGAGCAGGAGACTCCTCCAAGTTTTCTGACGGCAGAAGAGTATCTCCACTTCGTTGCAAAGGTCAGGAAAATGAAAGATTACGAAGCAATCTGCGAGAAATGGTTTGAATTCTTCGATTTCAAGGATCAGAAAAACTCCCTTTGTAAAGACCTATCAAGAGGGACAAGGCAGAAATTGATGTTTGCGCAGGCTTTCCTGCATGAACCTGAACTTGCCATTATTGATGAGCCCCTTATCAACCTCGACCCTGTAATGCAGCGCAAGGTAAAGGATTTTCTTTCAGGCTACGTGAGAAATGGAGGAACGATCTTTATTTCGACGCATATCCTCGAGATTGCAAAACAGATCTGCACCAGCATTGGAATAATTTACAAAGGAAAACTGGTGTATACAGGCTGCCTTGATGATCCTGTTCTCGAAGGCAGGAATTTTGAAGAATTCTTCCTCGACCTGGTAAGCCGTCCAGTGAACTCTAATGAATGTGCGAGTATACCTGCACAGTATGCGTAATAAGAAAAGCATGAACAAAACTGGCAGGGGTTTTATGTTTGACATATTCAAAAGTATGTTTAAAGAAGAATGGCGGATGCATTCGAATCTTTTCGGGAATATGGGCTTCTCCCTCTTTCCGGTCTTTATCTTCCTGTTCACCTTTCTTGTAAGCCTGATTCTTCCCATTTTCAGGGAAATTTTTACATATACCCAGATAGCCCTAGGGATGCACTACCTCTTTTTGCTTCTTGGTGGCATGGTAGGAGCCTTCGGGCTTATGGGCAGGGAGTTTATGAATCGGCGTTTCGGGCAGGCAAGACTTATCGCATATTCTTCAAGGACACTTCCGGTTTCCGAGAGACTTATCTTTGCAAATTTCCTCTTAAAAGACGTAGTGTATTACTTTGCCCTCTACATACTGCCTTTCGTTGCGGGTTTTGCGCTTGCTTCGGCTTTTGTCCCGGTTGAAAGTTTCCATTCCTCTGTTACCCTTCTCATCCTCCTCCTTACACTTTCACTTTCCTTTATGATCGGGCTCTCGCTGGTATTTTTCCTATCTACGATTTATGCACATTCCGGAAAGCTGTTGATTTCGGGCTTACTGGCTAGTTCCATTTTCTTGCTTTTTATTTCAGGAAATCTGGATTCCAGCAGTTTTTACAGTCTACCAAGCCTTTCTTTTTTCCTGCTTCCTTCAAAAAACCAGTTTCTGCTTTCTTCTGTGCTTATAATTGTGCCTTCGGTTTTATCCCTGCTTTTCCTGAAGGTAGACTTTCCCCAGGCTAAAAAGAGCTTTCCAAACTCATTTTCTAAGCTTTGCAGGGAGTTTGGTTCTTACAGGTATGCGGCTTTTGTTGCAAAGGATCTCCTTGACCTGAAAAGGAGTGAAGGAGGGTTCGGAAAGTTAATATTTTCCTTCCTGCTTCCTGCGATTCTTATCTGGATGCTCCTTTCAGCCCTGGGAACAGTTCTCCCGGCTTTGAATACACTAATCCTGTTTTCCCTTGTCCTGGGAGTGCTTTCTTCCTCAATGTATAACTGGCTTACAGAATACGATATCTTTGCCTCGTATGCTTTCTTTCCCCTGAAGGTTTCGGACATGATAAGGAGCAAACTTAACAGCTACCTTTTCCTGAATCTGGTTCCGCTTCTACTGCTTGTCCCTCTAACCTTCACAAAAGACCCTGAAGTTTTGCTGCCAGCCCTGCTGCTTTTCATCTCTATTTCCCTTTATATGGTTTCAATACTTGTTTACCTGACAGGTCTTTCCCCTTCCATAAACCTCTACAACGGCAGGACTTTTGCATTTTATACGCTGTCTGTAATGCCACTCTTGATGATGAATATTATCCTATCGATGTTTGGCTCCTTTTATGTGCTTGTAAACCTACTGCTTCTGCCTCTTGCCTTCTACCTGCTCGGGAAAAGTTTCAGGAAATGGGACGGGATTGAAAGCTCGCGTTTCTGACGATGCCTGCTGGTTGAATTGAGATCAATTATTATTCAATAGTAAAGTTACCAATTATTATTAACAGTTCTTTTAACAACTGTTTTTAATAATTAGCTTTGATATTCGCTTTTTGGGAACTTTTTTGAGATTAAGTTACATAGACTTGAAGTGCTAAGGCTGGAAATTGACGGGTCAAATTAGAGATTAACAAGTTATTGAAAAATGCAGAGTGAGTTAAGAATTAATGCGTCTATTCTTTTAGAGGAATATCAGATAAAAAAATTTTTGGACAGGAAACTTATTTATAACTTTGAGACAGTATAATCAGATACTTATAGAAAATATCGGTACAGAGGTGTTTCTATATAGCAAAATGTTCTACAACAGCTGATGGTTCAAAGGCTGGGGCTGCCAGTGGAAAGCCGCAGGCAAAGGCCCGAGCTGAGAAGCCGGCAAAGAAGGATGCCAAACCATCAAAAGGAAAAAAAGGAAAGTGATTAATGTAAGTCAATTCCTCAAGCAGTAGCTTATCCCCAATCAACACCCGGAAAATACATGGAGCACACCGAAAGATATGGAGCAATAAATTTTAACGCCTTTTATGCAGTACAAAGTTTAAAAAATACTATGTGAAAGGTGATAAAATAGATAAGCTACTGCCTGATATAATTCCTAAACCCTAATTTTAAGTTATTTATAACATATTTTTGGGCTGTTTATGTGCAGGCAGCACAGGCAGCTTCATAGTGTTGATAAGGATCTGGCTTTGAATATCCTTTGCCCTTTCAATCACGAGTTCTTTTCCTGTCTGGGTGAGAGCAAAAAGCGGGATTGCAGCCGCAACCTGCACAAGAGGTTTTGCAAATTCCCGGATATATCTTGAGGCACAGCTGATTACAATATCCGAATTTTCCAGAATACCCTCAGCTTCTTCTTTGCTGACTCCTGTAACATGTACAGCAATTATTATAAGGTCAAGCCCGAGTTCGGTTTCAAGCTTCCTCAACTCTTTTGCGGTTTCTGCAAAAGCCACGGTTACTGCAATCTTTCTGTACCCAAGTTCGGCAGCTTTCCTTGCTCCTCTAACAGGGTCAATAGCAGCAGTTGAAGGATCGAGTACGGTTCCGCCAAGTTTCTGGATTCCCTCAATTATGCCGCCGATTGGCTCAGTTTCTATAAGGCCGGACATCCTGCCCCCTATGCCCTGGACAAGTGCAGGGTTGCTGGCAATGACAGTGCCTGCCCCGTCACAGGCAGTTACGGTCGTATCAAGAAAACCACGCCTGAGACCGGACATCATGATTTCCGACGCCCCGAAAGCCACATAGGTATCAAGCTCAAGGAGTTTACGCCTTGGGGTGAACATGCCTACATCGCGAATCCGGGACTCGATATTCTTTTTAACCTCTTCCCTGGTGATATTCTGGACTCCTCTCAGCTTGGCAAAAAGAGGGCACCACTCGATTTCCGGCTCCCCGACTTCCACGACCTTACCGTCTTTTACGACGACCCTTGCTTTTCCCAGCAGTTCCATTACATGAGGCATATAAATACACTCTATTAATTTTTCACTCTGACGGCAACAATTCCATTCACAATACGTTTTGTTAATAAATACTCCGTTAACATAAGAAATAATCTGTACTATTAATACGTTTTGTTAATAAATACTCCGTTAACATAAGAAATAATCTGTACTATTAGTAGGAGAAACAAAGCTGGATACAGATAATGCATGCGGCTTACCTGTTCTTTTCTCTAAAGTATTCATTTATGCAATATCTGATATGTTAACATGGATAAAGAGCAGACTGATAGAACTAGGCGATAAAGCAGCTAAAACAAATGATAAAATTGAGATAATAAAGTGAGAATAACGGAACTGAAATAGTGAAGCTGAAATAAAAGATACAGGATTTATAACCCTGCTCTATCTACTATTGTGTCTGCAACCTGTTTTGCGTCCTTGAACGGAAAATCCTCTGCAGTCAGCAGTTTACCTGCTTCTCCGGCAGTAACTTCAAGATCTCCTGCTTTGCATGTAGTGTCTGCACCCGCAGGAAAAGCGGCAAGCAATTCTTCAGGCGTGTTTATTGGAAATTTTGCATCTTTAAGCCCTGCAACAATCTGTCTGTGAATCTCATCTCTTACAGTCACTGTTTATCCCTCTGTTTTCTTGTCCTTTTGCTTCTCTTTTCTTTGCTTTTCCTTATTTTCTTTTATTTTTTCCTTGTTTTTCCCTTTTTTCTTATTTTACCATTTTTCCTGTTGTTTTGGCTCTTTTTGATTTCCTCGTTTTTAGCTTTCCTCGTTTTTAGCTTTCCTCGTTTTTAGTCTTCTTCGTTTTTAGTCTTCCTCGTTTTTAGTCTTCCTCGTTTTTCGTTTTCCTCGCTTTTCGTTTTCCTTCTCGTATTTGTCCGCAGTTACTTTTCTGCTTCTTTAAGGTTCGATATTCGCGAGGCAAATGAAATAAATCCTCTACAATCTATTATTATCAGGTTATTGATATATATTTAATCGGCATTTGAGTGCAGTAACTACACTCCAGTGTATCGCAGCATTCCTCTATAACCAGGCTGGAACCAGGGCTGTATTCCATAAAATATAAGAGGAATGAATTTGATGGAAGGAACTTGATATGAAAAATAGCAGAGAGAATTCTATTGAGAAGTGGTAAAAAATTTCGACTGTACCGAAAGGAGTAGCAGAAATTCGACAACTTTGCGGTTAATGATTAAAATAATAAAACTGAAAGAAATTGGCAGCAATAATCCTTTATTATTAACTTGCTCTATTGACTTTAACTATTAAAGAATCTTCTGGCATTAACTGCCTGCAGACGGTTCTTTTTCGACCTTGAAAGAGAAATTAAATCAGGCTCTTTTCCTCGGTTCTGGAGAGTAACTCTGCGGGCTTCAGCAACTGGGAAGTTTGAAGTGAAGCATAGATCTCGTTTAAGCCTTGCAGGATTTTGAAACCTTTTTCAGTAATCATATAATCTCCTCTTTCGTGCTGTTGCATTATCAGTCCGCTAGCGATGAGTCTCTGTAGATGGAAAAGCAGGTTTCCTCCTCTAAGACCTGTCAGCTCGGAAAAAGCCGAAAAACTTTTCGTTTCAAATGCAACGGCTTTAAGCATCTCAAGACGTTGCAAGTTCGATACCTGTTCAAGGATTTCGCTCATAACAGCGCAGGTTTTAAGGGCTGCAATGCTAGGTTTCTGTTCCTGATTTTCTGCATAAATTTTCATGGAACGCATTAAATTGACTTGCTTTATCAGCAGGCTTGAGACTTCGGAAAAGCATTTTTCACATTTACTGTAAGGGGCCCCGCATCTCAATTCTTCAAGCTGTTTTTTATTGTTTGAGATCAAATTGTCATCGACATTACTCCGTTTTATCAGTTCTGCATTCTGCCTCAGGACAGCTGTAAATGCCAGGGTGCAGCTTTCCTTTTGAGGGCACTTCTTTATCATATTCCGTTCAAGCCCGGTGTCGATATCTTCATAAAGGTGATTGAGAAGTGCATTTGAGTAGTTTTCTCTCAGGCTCTCGAAGGCAGCTTCAAAACGCAGCCTGTTGGTATATTCCATAACTTTCTTAATGTCATTGTGCATTTCGGAAAGTTTTTCTTTGATAGCCTGCGATTCCACTATTTCCTGGGTTTCAGAGATTGCCTGGCTCTCAGGCTGTTTTTCCTTCTTACGTCCGTTGTTTCTATAATTCATAATTTTTATATATTCGTTTTTATTATTAAAGTTTCTGCTACAACTTTTAAGGTCATCCGAATATATAAGTCGCGCAGGCTGAAGGGTGCAGTCCAGAAACTTGACTATGGTGCCCTCTCAAGAAAAGAGTGAGGTAAAAAGGGAAAAGAAAAAATAAAAAAGGAAAAAATAAAAAAGGAAAAAAAGAAGCAAAAATAGTAGAAGAATAAACAAAAAGAGAAAAAATAAACACAAAGAATAATAAAAACAAAGAATAATAAAAACGAAGAATAATAAAAACAAAGAATAATAAAAAGAATAAAAAAGAAAGTATAATTCGTTTTTTACTTCAATTCTCTTGGCTGCTTGTTTTCAGGCAACACAGGCAGAGGCATGGTATTTATCAGAAGCGGGCTTTTGATATCCTTTGCCCTTTCGACCACAAGTTCCTTTCCTTTCTGGGTAAGAGCGAAAAGCGGCACCGCTGTTCCCACCTGGGCGAGCGGTTTTACGATATCCCGCACATGCTTTGAGGCACAGCTGGTTGTTATATCGGCGTTTTCAACAAGAATCCTGGCTTCTTCTTCGTTAAAACCTGTGATATGCACACCAATTATTATAAGGTCAAGCCCAAGTTCGGATTCAAGCTCCCGTAACTCTTTTGCAGTTTTCGCAGAAGCCACGGTTACTGCGATTTTTTTGTATCCCAGTTCGGCTGCCTTTTTCACGCCTGCAACCGGGTCCATTTTTGCAGTCGAGGGGTCAAGCACAATCCCGCCGCGTTCTGAAATCCCGTTGATTATTCCGTCAATCGGCTCGGTTTCGACAAGCCCTGACATCCTGCCTCCCATGCCCTGAACAAGGATGGGGTTGTTGGAGATAACTGTTCCTGCACCTTCACAGGCGGTCACGGTTGTATCAAGCAGACCCCTGCTCAGCCCTGTCATCATAACTTCCGACGCCCCGAACCCTACAAAGTCTTCAAGTTCCAGCCTGCGTTTGTCCGTGAACATCCCGAAATCGGCTATCCTGAACTCCATATTCTTCCTGACTTCTTCCGGGGTTATCTTCTGGATTCCGCGTATCTTGGCAAATAGAGGACACCAATCGATTTCAGGCTCCCCGACTTCGATAACCTTCCCATCTTCTACGACTACTTTTGTTTTTCCAAGCAATTCTATTATATGAGGCATGGCTACTCCTTTATATTAGCAAAATAACATTATTAAGAAACTAAGATCCGATGAAATAGCAGTTAAGGTTTGTGTCTATTTATATAATAGCTTTTGGATTTTGAATTTGAAGTACAGCAAATAATTTTTGCTATTTTAAATGGGTAGAATGAACAAATTTAAGATCTAACTTTTTCAAATCTTCCTCTTGATAAAAATTATAAAATAAGCTTTTTCCGGCTTTATACAAAGGCCGCTCTCCTGCGTTGAGCGCTGAGGAACCCTGGGTTCTTAAAAGCCATTCTCTCAATTCTGCTGGCTGGATACTAAAACTTGAGATGAAGTGAAGAAGGATATTGAAAAATAACGTTCAAAAAAGGTTAAAGAAAAATCAGGGAATAGATCCTCCCTGAGTACATTTTAATTGGGGCTGCCCTGCCGTTTACAGCTGCGGGCGCCTGTCGATGATTCTCTTTGCCTTGCCTGCGGTTCTCTCGATGCTGCCTTTCTCAAGGAGTTCGACGTTTGTGCGGATGTTCAGAACGGACTTGAGTTCATGCTGGACGTGGTCCTGGACGGCTTTGAGGTCTTTGAGGTCGCCGGTAAAGGCGTTGTCTTCTAGCTCGACTTCGATTGTGAGTTCGTCGAGCATGTGTTTGTTGCGGTCAAGGATTAGCTGGAAGTGATCGCCCACCTGAGGAATCCGGGAGATAACGTCCTGGATCTGGGAGGGGAAAACATTGATTCCTCTCACGATCAGCATGTCGTCTGCCCTGCCCATGAGGCGAGAAATTTTTGTGGTGGTTCTGCCGCAGTCGCATTCGGATTCAAGAAGTTTTGTCATGTCGCCTGTGCGGTACCTGATGTTGCAGAAGCCTTCCTTGTTGATGGAGGTGAGGACAAGTTCTCCTTTTTCGCCTTCTGAGACCTGCTCTCCGTTTTCATCAAGGACTTCGACAAGGAAATTATCGCTCCAGATGTGCAGCCCGTCCTGCTCCTGGCACTCAAAACCTATTCCAGGCCCGAACATCTCGGATAGCCCGTAGCAGTCATAGGCTTTTAGGTTGAGCCTCTTTTCAAGCTGTTTGCGCGTATTTTCCGACCAGGGCTCACCACCGAAGATAGCGGCTTTCAATGAGAGTTTGTCTACAATGTCGAGTTCTTCAGCCGTTTCGGCAAGGTAAAAGGCATACGAGGGAGTACAGTGCACAGCCGTTACCCCGAAGTCGATCATCATCTCTAGCTGCCGAGCGGTATTTCCGGTCGCAGCCGGCACGACCATTGCGCCCATCCTTTCAACGCCGTAGTGGAAACCCAGGCCTCCTGTAAAGAGCCCATAATTCATGGAGTTCTGGATTATATCGCCTGCAGAAAGCCCTATCATTGTGAGGTCTCTGGCAATCAAATCCGACCAAGTCTCGATATCCTTTGCCGTATACCCTACGACTGTGGGTTTCCCGCTTGTGCCGGACGAGGCGTGGATACGCACTATATCTTCTTTTCTGGCAGCAAAAAGCCCGAAAGGATAGTTTTCCCGAAGGTAGGCTTTTCGGGTAAAAGGCACTTTACGGATATCGTCGAGAGTTTTAACATCCTCGGGAGTGACTCCAGCTTCCTTGAATTTCTGCCTGTAAAAAGGAACATTTTCATAGACCAGCTTTAAGCTCTGTTGAAGGCGTTTAAGCTGTAATTTCTTCATTTCTTCGGGATTCATTGTTTCGTATTTCGGCTGCCAGTATTTCATTAACAGAACCTTCTTTTTTATTTGTGAAACCGTTCTCAGGTCATAAATTTTAATGTATAAGTGCCATGTCTCTGCATAGCATGATATATTAAATAATCTAATCAGTAATATAAAATGTTTGGAAAAATCCTTCTGTACTGTAATCGTTACTAGATATAAACGTTGTTGAGGTGATGAGGTTTTAAATTATGGAGTTAGCAGATTTAAAAGAACCGAATTTTACTGGTTGCGTAAGATTCGGCAGTTTAGATTCTAGAAAAAAGCAACGTTGTTTTCCGAGAGTAACGCACATCCTCTTTCTCAAAAGTAGTTCTAACTAATAAACTTATATAATTCTTTGTAAAATTCTAATATGGAAAAAACAAATAAAAAAAGAAATTTAAGGTATTTTATTAATACTTGAGTGGACTAGAACCATACCTTGTGCCAGTTCTTTTTTCGCCTTCTTCTTTACCTTCTCCTTGCATTTTGGATCCATGCACTTTTGTTTTAAACTCTTCTAATTTTGTTTTAAGCCCTTCTGCTTTTGTTTTAAAACCTTCTGCCTTTGTTTTAAATTCTTCTACTCTTATTTTAGAGCCTTCTTCTTTTGTTTTAAATTTATTGCACAAGCAGCAGCCTTCTTTGCAGTGTGAGATGTGTATATGTTTTACAACACTGACAAGTCCTATTGCGGCTAAGACGTAAACTACTACTTTCTTAAGTGTATCCATGTTTATCCCCCAAAATTATTATTGCATCTTAATGTTTATAAAGTATATTCATTAAATGATAAAGTTTTTATGAGCCAGATAAGGCTACCAACCATATATCAAGTCTTGATGTGTATACGTTTTACAACATAAACAAGCCCTATTGCGGCTAAAATACCAACTGCTATTTTCTTAAGTGTATCCATGTTAATCCCCCAAAACTATTATTGTATCTCATTGTTTATGAAGTTTATTCATAAAATGATAAAGTTCTTATGGAACAAAGAAAACTGCCAACTATACATCAAGATTTACTGACTATTATCAGGTTGACATATAAGTTAAAAATTAAAAAGTAATTGTGGCAGGACTCCGAAACAATTCAAAATCAGCCCTGTCACTTATTTATAATTATCTTACATCAATTATTTCTCTGGCTCCCTGAAACTTACTGAGTAAGTAAAACTATTGACATTTTTCGGGAGAATTGAAAGTTCCCAGGTTCCAATTGTTCCGGGCACTTCATAGGTTTCAGTGTATTGTTTGACGCTGTCATAGATTGGATTATCTTCTATTGCCCAGACCGGGGAGTAGAATTCCTGAGCGGATACGCTGCCACCCTGAGTTTTTTCTACAAGGGTCAGATTAACAGGGTTTGAATTGCATTTCAGGTTCATTTCAAAAGATGGTTCTTCTTTTTCCGGGGAGATGCGCAGCTTTGGAGCAGGGTCATAAATATCAGCCGAAACTTTAATAGTTATTGGGTCTGCGGTTTTAGTGTTAAAGGTTTTTACAAAAGGAACGGAAAACGGTTTAATAACAAAAAAGCTCATGCTCAGTTGTTGCACTGACCCATCGCTTGCTTTTCCGTCTGTGTTCATTTCTATGAAACCGTCAAAGGTTCCGCTTGCATTGTCGGGAACAGGAACACGGATGGTCATGTTTGTGATTTCTCCGGCTTTTATGACTGAAGGTGCGGAAATTTCTATCAGGTCACTATTGAAAGCGGGTTTAATATCTGGAACAAAATTGGTGTATTCCACTACTTTCGGATCGATAGTTACATCTTTGCCTGCCACGTTTTTGATTTTTATCTCGTATACGTATTCCTTTCCTGGATCAACATTATCGAAAATGTAGTTTGTCTGAAACTCAAGCTTCGGAAGGACAGGCACTGAGATCCAGAGATTCATTACATTAACGTACATGGGAGTACCGTATTCTTGAGGATACATGTCATCTGTAAAGACTATTTGAGCACCATATTCTCCGCTGTTTGCATCCTCAGGCACATTTACTTCAACCACAAAGTCCTTCTTTATGCCCGGATCTGCAGTCACTTTTGCCGGAGATATTGTAATCCAGCTTTTGTTGAGGGGGTAGATACTGCCAGGCATATTCATAACTTTCGGAGCTACATTGACCTTTTTGTTACCTTCGTTCGTGAAACTGACATTGAAGGTTTCACTGCTTCCCGGCGTGAGATATACATTATAATAGGTCGGGTTTATTGAGTGAAAGGTGTAATCTTCGTTGTCTGCTGCCGGCTCAGAGATAGTAGAATCTTCGTAAGTTCCGCTCTCGCTGGTTACATCTCCGGTAAGCTTATCAGGCTGAGCAAGTGCAGCCGGTATTAACACCAGGCAAAGTATTAAACATAAGAATTGAAATGCTAATTTTAATGCAATATTTTTACTCATTTTTCTGACTCCTTTCATTTATTCATAAATATATTCATTAGTAATGTTCATGAGAAACCTGAAACTCGAAATGATCTCTCTAAATCCCATTTTGTAAGTACTGATCGAGTCTCCAGATTCCACGTTTCAATCGCATATTCCAAATCGATTGAATCACGAACTGTATAACTTCTAAACATATATAATTTTTATGAAAAATGTTTCTGGTAGTTAACACATAAATCAACTTTATAAAAAGCCGAAATTAAAATCAAGCAGTACGCTAGAAATTTTATTGGAACAGACATGAGTATAAACGGAGCAGGACACTATTGAACGAAACTTTACTCGTTGCTCCCTGTAGAATGAATTGTTGCATTTGCATGGCTTACTTAAGGAAGAAAAATAAGTGTTCGGCTGTGGAATTGACGCTAACAAACCTGTTACCAGAATCATACGTAAAATAAAAAATGTGAAATTTTAATAAAAAATAAATTAAAATTTTGCTTTGAATGTAAAGATTTTCCCTGCAATAATCCAAAATATCTGGATAAAAGGTATCGTACTAGATACAATATGAGTATGATTGTATCATACCAGATACAGTATGAGTATGATTGAGAATCTCGGAAACATTAAAAAGCTTGTTATAGAGGAATTTCTTAAAAATGAAAAATTAAGATGGATATACTTCGAATGCGGCGGCACAATATGGGTTCATAAAGGCAACTGTTATAACTGTGGGAGAAAAGTGTGAGTTATTGCAGCGACTTATCTCTGAAATCGACATAGTTATATTTAGTAAAAAAGGAAGTAGATTTTGACTTGCTCTCATGTTTTGCATGAGTCCGGTTATCCCCAATGCTTCATATAAGGACAATTTGCGGAAGCAACCAGTGCACTAGCCTGTTCTTCAAGTATAAGAATTACTGCCAGTAACAAAATGCAATTTGCGGCAGCAACTTGTGCAGCAGCTGGTTCTGCCAGAATAAAACTTAATGCCATTAACAAAATAGAGAACATCATTTTTGTTCCAATATCAGTTCTGTAGTCAAGCACACTCTTCACCTCACTTAATTTATCTTCATTCTTTCGATTATTTGTTATTGTAATGGTGTTTGAATCATTTATTATTGTAGTGGTATTTGAATCTTTAAATGTTTGGACGTAAAAAACCTATTTATAAATATGGTCTTATAATTGTAATATAATTCTAATATTTATTTGGTAGTCTATGAATTATTAAGCGTTGATAATTATTATAAGATTGTTTGGATATTGTGCCGTTTGCCCTATTATGCCTGAACATCTAATATTTTTAAGTCACTATAAGTAAGCTTTATTATCCCTGTTTTCTCTCTGGCAGCTTTTGCAGCCATTCACAGCCTGAGTGCAAGCCTGCACTTCAAACTCCTCCTTGTGCGGATCTTGGGTTCATAGGCAGACAGGTTGTATCTGCCAGCATACAACCTCATTTCAGTGCTTACGATCTTGCCGCTTGTCTATCTTCTCTGCAAGAATCCGGGAAGGGTTCTCTACAAAGTGCAAATTTGATATAAAGGACAGAGAATGAGTTTTCTTTGATCTCAAGACATCGCATGATAGGGATTTCAATGCTGCAATAAATATCAAAAAATCCTCTCTCCTGACCAAAGCTCCCAGGAGAGGGATGAATTAGGAAGCCTACCATTTTAAGGCGGGTAATTCACTAGCAATTGACCGCAACCAAAAATTCAAAAATAATAAAAGTCTTTGATGTTATCATGATCTTCTTAAGTTACTCATACTCCTTAGCTTCCTGACTTCTTTTGCTCTATCGCCTATTACTAATGAGTTAGGTTTTATATCGGTGCCCACGACAGATCCTGCAGCTATAATCGATCCTGCACCAATTGTCACTCCTCCTATAATTATAACATTTGCTCCAATCCAGCATCCATCTTCAACAACTATTTTTTTAGTTACATGTTTTCCGGTTCTTCTTTTCTCGGGCCCTAATTCGTGAGTGTCAGTAATAAATAATGTGTTCGGTCCTATGCCAACATTATTACCAATAACAGTATGATGCCTTATCTCAACATTGTTACTCATTGATACATTATCTCCAATTTCTAATGGCCCAATTAACTTACAGAAATTAGAGATACAAACATTTTTCCCAAAGGCATACTTTCGAGTTAACAATTCAATGAAGTAGACATCTTTCCCAATATATGGAACTGAAGCACATTTTGTGAACTACCACTCAGCTAAAGACTGAGTGGCTTCTTGGTTCATTCCTCCCTCTATTGAGGGCAAGTCCCCAAGCTCATCCCCGTAGTCCCTACGGTGTCATAATCCAATTAGATTCTGATCT
>Ga0208297_1000515_pt1 | contig 73080 bp, 59 predicted proteins | sample LMS_cellobiose_e_FD_187367 | JGI IMG/M metagenome (GOLD analysis project Ga0208297, IMG submission 187367) | Rumen-fistulated moose microbial communities from Alaska, USA - LMS_cellobiose_enrichment (SPAdes) (version 2) | ecosystem: Host-associated > Mammals > Digestive system > Stomach > Rumen...
GGTAAACTGAGGTGAAGGTTGATGCAAGTAGGATGAAAATCCCGATTACGGCATAGGGAATGTAGGCACAGGTATCCTCAATGAAGAATGAAAAATTGTCAGGTTTCCCGGCCATCAAACCCTTCCCAAAAATAGAATAAGTAAAAACTAAACTGGATCAAAAAGTTATTAGAGTTTTCCGAATAAATACTTTACTTCTGAAAGAAAAACAGTTAATATCAAGAGATCAAAAAGTGAAAGAATGCTAGAAAAATGAAAATGAAAGTAAGTAAAAACAGTCCTTACAAAGCGACAGTTAACTCAATGTATGATATTTTCCAAGATATGAAATCAAAGAGATACCATACCTTGGAGTTGTAATTTTAACATCAATAATGAGACTAAATGAGGTTTTGGAATAGGCTCGTTATTAGAGGAAATTTATTAAGATTTTTATTCTGAAATATTGTTGAGACTTTTGGGGAACTGTTAACAAAATTTATTTAGATCACTAACAAGAGTATACAATTTGTTAACGAGTTCCATTGTAAAGCTCCATTTTAGCTTAGCCATTTGCTATATCTTTTAAATAAACAGTATCGTGGCATAATCTATTAATTAAATTCCTGTCATGGCTTACGACCAGTACTCCAATATTAAGCTCTTCAACTATACTCAAAAGTACATTCCAGATCTGAGCCTGAGTAATAGCGTCTACCATTGTAGTTATTTCATCGGCAATTAAGAACCTGGTTTTAGGGCTTAAAGCCCGGGCAAGGGCGAATCTCTGGAGTTCCCCTCCGGAAAGCTCATTGGGCCATCGGTTAAGCCAGCTTTTTTTTATCCCGAATGAGTCTAAAATATCCTGTGAAACGGTATGCCCTTCGTTTAAGATATCTTTCATTCTCCATTTGGGATTTACAGCTTTTTCCGGATGCTGAAAGATAAGCTGGACAGGGTTATAGCCTTTTGATGGGATAGGTTTTCCGTCTAGACTCACTTTTCCCTTATACCTGGTTTCATAGCCAGCTAATATCTTACATAAGGTCGATTTTCCGCTTCCGCTATCTCCAACCAGTCCCAGTATTTCTCCGCTGCCTAAAGAAATATTAACGTCTTTTAAAATCAAATTATCTTTTTTGTATCCGAAAGTTATATTTTCGCCTTTAAGATACATTGTTGCACCTCACCACTCCTCCATTGACCTGCCTAAGCTCAGGGATACCCTGAGAGCATAGAGCTCTCTTTTTGGAACATCTTTCATAAAAGATGCATCCATCAATGACTTCATCTTGCATTGGTTGATGACCTTTAATTACCTGGAATTTATTCTGGGGAAGTGCGTTCCAGAGTGCTCGGGTGTATGGATGTCTCAGGTTTTCACCATTATTCTTAAAATCCTCAACATTAGCTACTTCCAGGACTGTGCCTGCATAGAAGACGGCAATTTTATCGGAAATCTTCAGTGCTGCCTCTATATCATGAGTTATAATTATTACTGCACAGCCTTTATTTGCCATGTCTTTGAAATAATCCAGCGTCTCATTCAGAGTCTTTTCGTCCAATCCAGGAGTAGGCTCGTCTGCAATTACAAGCTTTGCAGATCTTATTACTGCAGTGGAAACCAGAACTCTTCTGGTCATCCCGCCTGAGAGCTCATGTGGAAACATCTTTTCAACATCCGGTTTTAAGCCGTATCTCTGAAAGATTTCCTTCTGGAGCTTCTTCATCAAGCCTGCTTTTTCTTCCTCCACACACCCTATTACCTGATCGGAAACCCTCATCAAAGGGTCCAGATAAGTTACGGATTGGGGGACCAGAGCTATTTCTTTACCTCTTAATGCTTCCTTTCTTTCCTGGGTAAGCTCTTCGCCATCATATTCTATCTTACCATTGAGTTTTGCATTTGAAGGCAAAATTCCTAAAATCGCATGGGCAAGAAGGCTTTTTCCGGAACCGCTTGATCCCACTACAGCTAAAATTTTTCCTTTATAAGCCTCTATACTCAAATTGGAGATTACCTTTAATTCAGTCTGCCTGAGCCCTGAGGTATATTGAACAAAGGAAAGTGAGAGGTCTTTTACTTTTAACAGTGCTTCAGTCTTCCTGCTTTCTTCAGCATTAATTTCTGCTTTACTTTTCATATTCTCACCTTTAGATTGAAATTTTCACATACAACTCATTCATGAGCAGTTTTCGGATCAATTATTCTTCCCAGATTGTCTCCTATCATATCAAATGCCAGAACCACAATCAGGAGTGATAGCCCAGGGAAAAATGCAAGCCACCAGTATCCTGCGGAAAGGTATTTCATAGACTCTGATAAAATGATACCAATCGCCGGTTCGTGTGGGGAAAGCCCAAAGCCAAGGAATGTGACCGAAGCTTCGTGAAGAATGGCATGAGGAAACATCAAAATAGCGCCAAGCAATATCTGGGGAATTAAATGGGGCAGGATATGTTTTGTAGCTATCCACCATTTTGATTTTCCAAGGTTCCTCGAAATATGGATGTATTCCTGGGTCTTTAGTTGCTTGATCTCTGCTCTTACTACCCTGGTCAGGCTTGTCCAGTGCGTTAACGCGACACCCATAATGACTCCATAAGCCCCTCCTCCGAGCCCTATGGAAATGAGGATTATCAATAGAAGATGAGGAATCGAAAGGAACAGGTCTACCAGCCAGGAAATAAAGGAATCTGCAACTTTTCCTGCGCTTGATAGCAAGCCCAGAACTACAGCCAGTACGGTACTGATTGTAGATGCAAAAGCTCCGACCAGAATGCTTAAACCAAGCCCTTTGACAGTCCGTATAAACATGTCCCTTCCCATCCAGTCTGTCCCAAACGGATGTTCAGCTGAAGGGTTAAGGTTTTTGGAGCCAAAATCAGTCTTTAAGGAATCTTCATCCAGAGTGACACTTGAAACCACTATCGTAAGCAGCAAAAGTGATGTCAGACCTATTATCAACAGGGTTTTCTGCCTCAGGTTCAGTCCCCGGAATACCCCTTTGTTAGCTGTTACAACAGCAGTGCTCATATTCCAGCCCCCTCTATGACGTTCATACTGTTGCCTCCTGCTGTTTTATTCTAGGATCAACGAATTCGTAAATAATATCAGCAATCAGGTTTCCGGAAAAGACAAATATTGCACTGAAGATGACTATCCCTAAAAGCAGAGGCACATCAGACCTCAATCCTGCTGCTACTGCTGCCTGCCCTATTCCAGGATAGGAAAAAACCTGTTCAACCAGAACTGCTCCTCCGAACAATTCGCTGAACCCTAAAAATTGCAGAGTAATAGCAGGAAGTGCAACGTTCCTGATTCCATGTCTCAACACCAGATCCAGCCCTTTTTCACCTCGTGCTTTTGCAAATAACACATAATCGCTGGACAAAACTTCGATTAGTTTTTCTCGGGTAAACATTGCGATCTGGGCTACTCCCAGTAAACTCAGGGTTAATGCAGGGAGAATTAAATGCCATACCTGATCAAAAAAAGTCACGTTGTCAGCCGTAACCCCTATGGGCACACTCAAGCCTATCGGGAACCATCCTAGACTTACGGAAAATACCATCAGCAGAACCAGCGCCAGCCAGAATGTCGGAGTGGCTGCCAACACGTAACAGTAAGTTTTTATTGCTCTGTCAACCCATGCGCCCTTATTCATTCCTGCTACTATCCCCAGAATGAAACCCAGTACTCCTGAGAACAGCCATGAAGTTGCCATAAGGACAAAAGAGGCAATAGATCTTTCTTTAATCACATCGACGACAGGCGTCCGGTAAATCAATGATACCCCAAAATCCCCTTTGAGAATATTTCCTGCCCAGTTCAGGAATTTTTCCTGCGGAGGAGTATTGACTCCCCAGTATTCTTCAAGTTTGGCTTTATGCTCTTCACTGACTGTCATTTCGCCTATATAGGCTCTAACAGGGTCTATGGGAGAGTATTGAATAAGCATGAAACTTACAAAACAAACTACAGCAAGAAGACTTACCAGCCTGAGTATTTTTTTCCCTGCAAAACTCGCTATTTTTTCGGTATCCAACACACACTTCCCTCACTATTATTACTTGATATTAAATTTACTTTGGAATAACCATAATATTTGCGATTAATTTAATGAAAATTCACACTTTAAAGTCGAAATAGATTTTCCATGTATATAACTATTTACTCTTGGTCATGGTCGAAAATAAAAAGAATAAAAAAAGGGAATTCAAAGCGCAGTTTAAAAAATGAGAGAAATTCTCACTTTAAAGAAAATCTCTCACTTTGCGGGTACTTATTTTAAATTATCATTCGCTCTGAATCACCGCTTTTTTTAAGCGTCACTCATTTTTGAGCAGGATCGATTGCGTTTGTCCTTGTCCATTCGTAAATATTTCCTAAAATATCTGATCCGGCATTTTTCTCCGGAGTTCCCATATCTATGGTTTCATCCACTGCATAGAGATAATCCATTGTTACAAGCCATAACCATGTAGCATCTCCTGCAGGCCCAAAGCCTGTATTTCCATCATACGCAGCTAGCTGCCAGTTTTTGATAGCCTGATCCTGGTCTGAAGTTCTCAAAGCTGTTTCCAGATACCCGTCTACGACAGGATTGCTGTAAAGGCCAGGGTTTTTGTATGTATCATCGGCTTCTTTAGTATGATACTGCTGGTACAGATTGAAAGTATCTATACTGCTGTAGGCGTATAAAACGGCTGAACTGTACTGGTTTGCGTATATTTCATCCCAGTTTGTACCGACAAGGTTTATTTTTATACCTAATTTTTTAGCTTGTTCACTTACGGCTACTGAAAGAGCCTGTCTTGTCTGGTCGGATGAAGAATAATACAGGTCAAATTCTGCTTTAGTTCCGTCTTTTTCCCGTATACCGTCACCATCTGTGTCTTTCCAGCCTGCATCTTCAAGTATTTTTTTAGCTTCTTCAGGATTCGAGTCGTTGATCCTTGCTTCTGGATTTCCAAAGACCCTCTGATCCACACCTGTATACTCTACATCTCCCTTTCCGTATATTACCCCGTCAAGTATTGCTTTTCTGTCAATTCCCGTGTTTAATGCTTTTCTAATTGCTATGTCTGATGTTACGTTATTGCCTATAGGGTCTCCTGCAAGGCTTTTTTTGCCGGTATCGTCCTGCATTGGGAAAGAAATTCCGAATGCTCTTGAGGAGGGAAGCGAGATTATGTCATAGCCATCTATGGTCTGATTTGCATGGATGATGTCGATTTCAGCTATGTCTACTTTGCCGGACTTTGCAGCTGCAAATGCAGTGTCCTTGTCCATGAATAACATGGTTATTTTTTTGAAATATGGCTTCTGTCCATAGTAATTGTCATTAAGTTCAAAGATTGCCTGCTGACCTTTATCCCACTGTACCATTTTGTACGGGCCTGACCCTATAGGGTTGGCTCCATAGGTCTCTTTTTTATAGGCATGTTCAGGCACGATCCCAACATACCTGAGCCTCCAGATGAAACTGGACTGGGGCTCTTTTAGTTTGAATTCAACTGCAGTCTCATTTATTGCCCTGGCGTTTTCAAGGTTACTCATATCGAGTTCAGAATTACTCCCAATTGCAGTATTGAATGTAAATGCAACATCTTCAGCTGTTAACTTCTCTCCGTCTGTGAATTTTACATCGTCTCTTATATTTACAGTCCATGTCTTCCCATCAGGACTGACAGAATAACCTGTAGCAAGGTCATTTACTATACTGCCATCATCCGCTGATTTAAAAAGAGTACTCTGTATTAATGGCTCAAAATTCACATGACCGCATCCCCATCCCAGAAGAGGGTCAAATCCTGTTTCCGGCTCTCCTGTATGCGAATATACATTTACTACCAGTTCATCGGAAACCCTGGAAGTCGAGCTGGCTGATACAGAACCTGATTCTGAGTCTGGTGCAGAAGCTAGCCCAGAATCATCCGTCGAACTGGATACACAGCCGGACATAGAACTGATAATACCAATAACTGCTATAGTTACTATTAATGCCCCTACAGACAAATGTTGCTGGTTTTTCTTGATCGGAACTCCTCCTGATATATTAGTATCCTGAATACCCTCGACTGAAATCCATAGCGTTTTTCTATGAATCTTTACTGAAATAACGAGAGTTTTTTAAATAATATTTTACGGGAAATCTGTAGAAGTGTTACTTTTCCTCAAAGTAATGTTAAATTGATTAACACTAATTTTTCTATAAGTACTTTGTCATAAATATGTAGTATTTAATCTAAATTTTAGAAAATATAGTAATACTAAATCTAAATTTCGAATTCTTAATGGGTCTTTTAATAAGTATTCTATAAATGAAAAATATAATTTTATGTTATCTAAACAGGGAGTCAATAGTCTCTGTTTTTATTTCGTTACCAAAGAATTTTTTATCTCCGTATCTATCAATTTTGATTCATTCTATTGAATGAAAAGAGTCTTCCCGAATAACCTGAAAAAATAAGAGGATTTGAGTGAATGCCTCAAATCCCTGTTTAATCTCATGCACGTTTCCATTCCAGAATGCTACCAAAGATATCTGCTCCATGAGGCTGTATTTTTGGAGTTCCGATATCAAGGTCTTCATCCATGATGTAGACATAATTAATGGTTGCCATCCACATCCAGGAAGCGTCCCCTTTTGCGGAGAATCCTGTTGTCCCGTCCCATGCAGCCAGCTGCCAGTTTTTGTTGGCTGTTTCCTGGTCAGGGCTGGTTATGGCTGTTCTCAGATAACTGTCCACAGCAGAATTGTTGTACATTATTACATTGTTATGGGTTGAGGGATCGTAGCTCTTACTGTAATATCTTAAGTATATGTCAGTCGGGTCCAGTGATCCATAACCCCAAACATTTGGAGTCGAATAGCAAAGGGAGTAAATCTCATCCCAGCTCTTGCCCTCGACTTTAATATTTATGCCCAGCTTTTTAGCTTCTTCACTTACTGAAACCGCTAATGCCTGCCTTTCCTGGGCGTTTGCGGGATACAGAAGGGTAAATTCGGCTTTCAGCCCATTTTTCTCAACAATGCCGTCTCCGTCAGTATCAGTCCAGCCGCCTTCGGATAAGATTTTCTTTGCCCCCTCTATATCTCCGTCTTCGAAAATAGCTTCCTTATTACCCCATGGAAGTTTGTCCACGCCTGTGAATTCTTCTTTTCCCTGCCCGTTTAAAGCCCCTTCAATCAGTGCCTGCCTGTCTATCCCGATGTTAAGAGCTTTTCTTATTGCAGGGTCAGAAGTCACATTGTTTCCGATTGCGTAGCCATTTTCAGTTTTTTCTCCAGTATTTGGATTCATGGGGAAACTTATCCCACGGGCATCTATGGAATCAAGGGACACTATTTTCATCCCAGCTACTTCCTGATTGGCGTAAGAAGCAGGAATTTCAGCCAGGTCGACCTGTCCTGCCTTTGCTGCTGCAAAAGCAGAGTCTGATCCCATAAAGAGCATCGTTAACTTTTTGAAGTATGGTTTCTGCCCGTAATAATCCGGATTTGCTTCAAAGATTACCTGCTGCCCTTTATCCCACTGCACAAGCTTATATGGGCCCGAGCCTATTGGGTTGGATCCGTAAGTTTCAGCGTTGTAAGCATGCTCAGGGACAATGCCAAGAGCTACCAGTTTATTGATGAAGGTAGACTGAGGGTCGTTCAACTCAAATTCAATGGTATAATCATCGGTTGCTGTTGCCTTTTCCAGCATGGATAAATCTATACTTCCACCTGCATTTGCTGCTGTGTTAAATGTGAATGCCACGTCTCTGGCTGTTAAAGGCATTCCGTCATGGAACTTAACATCGTTCCGTATTGTAACGGTCCACTTCAGTCCATCGCTGCTGATCGTATAATTTGTAGCCAGATCATTAATCAGGTTTGCCTCGCTGTCCCTTTTGAAAAGAGTGCTCTGAACCAGAGGTTCCCTGCTGTTTCCCCAGCCGGCAATCGGGTCAAAACCTGCTTCTGGCTCTCCTCCGTGTGTACCTACTGCTACCACAATTTCATCCGAACCTTCAGAAACTAATTTATCCGAACCCTCAGAAACTAATTTATCCGAGCCCCCGGATACAGATTCATCAGAGACCTGAGGAGCCGGGCTGGCTGGCTCACCATCTGGCATAAAAAGAAATGCTGCCGCCAGAATTATGGCTACTGTTCCTATTAAGAGATATTGCTGGTTTTTCTTAATTTAAACTCCTCCTTCCTCTCAATTATTTGAGTTATTGCAATAGTATTACGTTATTAGTGACATTTTCAATGATTTTATAACCTATAATATGGCACGTATAAAATAAAAATTAATACCAAAGCAATACTTTTTAAGCCAAAATTAAGATTAATTAAACTAAAACCATTTTGTATAAATACTTTCCTAAATATATGTAATACTAAATTAGTAGTTTTAGAAGATATTGTGTTACAAAATCTAATCCGACTATGGGCACAGTATCCCTTTATTCGTGATCACGATTACCAAAACAAGGATTAAAACTTGACTAATGTATTAGACATTTTGTAATCTATAAAATTCAAAAATAAACTCTATCAAAGTAAAAGTAAAAACATAGTCAACTAGCTATGAAAACATTGTTATCCTGTGGTTTTGAATCGGGGTTACTACGTTTTTTTACGCAAACTTTAATACATATATGCCATATTATATTATGTGTCCAAACCTGAACAGATCCCCGTAACTCGCCATCTAAGTTATGATAAGCTTGTTAAAATGATCAAGGCTGAGAAAAATCCCCGAATTGTCCAACGTCTCATATTTATTAAAGCCCGTTATGAAGGCAAAAGTGTTAAAGAAGCCTCAAATATTGTTGGAGTCTCCAGAAGCAATGGGAATCTCTGGCAACAGAGATGGAACGCTCAGGGTTACGAAGGCTTAATACCTCAATTTAGAGGCGGGAGTCCCTCAAAACTCTCAGACCTCCAGAAAGCTAAATTAAAGGAAATGATTAATGAACGGGATAATTGGCTAACTCGAGAAGTACAGGATCTGATTCTTCAGGAATTCAGCGTCGAATACAGCCTCAAACAGGTCTGGATTATTCTTCAAAGTTTAAAAAGAACAGGTGAAAACAATTAATTGATCCTTGACTCAAAGTTATTTCTCTAATTTTGAATTTGAAAATTATCAATTTCCGACCATGAAAAAGTAATTCTGAAATTTTTATTTAGAGTTAAATTATAAAAATAATTTAATAATTATAAATAATTTGAAAAATATAAAAACGTAGAATATTGGAAAAAGATAATGAAAATAAAACAAGAAGTAAGTGTTTTTATTTATGAGGTATGATATGTTTGAATATTCGACAGGCTAAAATTGAAGATGCAGAAGAAGCGGCAGAATTAATTTGCATGGCCTGGGGAGAATGTGCTTATGTGCTCGCAGGTTCTAATAATCAGAAGGATGCACAAGAGGTTATAAAGAAATTCTATTAGCAGCCAGATAATATTTTAAGTTATCAAAATATCTATGTCGCTGAGGTACGTAACCGCACAGCAGGCTTGATTTTATCATTTCCTTCAGACAATTTTCCACGTTTGAGTAAGCTTTTGGTGGAAAAACTTCCTAAGCTATATAAATCCGATGCTAAGGATTATCAAAGAAAAGTAGTTCCCATGTTAAAAACAAAAGAGGCGGAACCTGGCGAATATTATATAGATTCACTTGCAGTTTATCCACAGTACCGAGCATGTGGGATTGGAAGTAAATTGCTAAAAGCAGCTACTCTCAAGTCTCATAAACTTGGCATTTCTAAAATCTCATTGATTGTTAAACCCGAAAACAAAGGTGCTCTAAAATTATATAAAAAACATGGATATTCTGTAAGAGGGAGACTGAAACAGGCTGGTACGAACTTTTTGAGCATGGTTAATCTAATTAATAAGACTGGAAAATCAAGCAGTAAAAAAGGCATTGTCCAGTAAATTGTTATTGTTTCAAGTGTAGTTGAACACCCTTTTTCCTATTTTTTCTTATTTTCTACTGTTATCAGCCTTCTTATTCCATTATTAACTCATGAGCAAGGCTGCTAATCAAAAAATGCGCAAAAAATCGAGTTTAGATCTGTTTTTACTCAAAGACTCTTTTTAAGGCTCAAAGGGAATTTGGAGAAAGATTAAGAGTAAGAAAGTTTAGTAACGGAGTTATCTAAATATTACCGTCTTTGAAATATTAAAAATTACTATATAAGCTGCCGTTCTTTGAATTTACCTAAAATGACTTTAAATACAAAAGTTTAATAGAAAGAAAGGCGTATAACGAGATATTTCCAAACCTCTAAAAAAACGCTGTTTTTCTTGTATTTATAAAGGGTTTGATAATATCCCAACAAGAAATTTAGTCTTAATATAGGACTAATCTCAGGCTTTTTCTAGCCAAATAAAGGAAAATTTTCCCCTATTCGAAAGCAAGATCCATTAAAACAAGGATTGAAACTGAAAAGTTCAGCAGGAGATAGAATAACGATTCCATGATTCGAAAGCAAGATCCATTAAAACAAGGATTGAAACATTACGCAGCAGGGTTTGATATTTGGGTTTGCCCGAAATATTCGAAAGCAAGATCCATTAAAACAAGGATTGAAACCTGCTTTCTTTTCTTCTTCAGTTGATTCTTCGAGTATTCGAAAGCAAGATCCATTAAAACAAGGATTGAAACATTGCTTTTGACTGGACTAATACGGCTTCTTCGCCTATTCGAAAGCAAGATCCATTAAAACAAGGATTGAAACTAATTATCGAGACAAGAAACAGAGCACAAAGCAGCTTATTCGAAAGCAAGATCCATTAAAACAAGGATTGAAACCGCCCGCTAGCGAAGTATTCATTAATTTTTCTATGAAAATTCGAAAGCAAGATCCATTAAAACAAGGATTGAAACTTCCTGAGATATACTGCACCTTCATCGACTGCCAAAATTCGAAAGCAAGATCCATTAAAACAAGGATTGAAACTTAAAACGGTTCTGAAAGCAAGAAAGACCACAGGAGAATTCGAAAGCAAGATCCATTAAAACAAGGATTGAAACCGACTTGAGAACCGGACCAGGTCAGGCACTCTGGATTCGAAAGCAAGATCCATTAAAACAAGGATTGAAACATTTAAGATAAGAGTCTACAGCATCTCGGCAGATTATTCGAAAGCAAGATCCATTAAAACAAGGATTGAAACTAAAGAGGCTCTCCACTCTTGATATATCCGTTTTATTCGAAAGCAAGATCCATTAAAACAAGGATTGAAACATCCCTGCTTCATCGTGTAAGCTCTGTTGCAGTCCTATTCGAAAGCAAGATCCATTAAAACAAGGATTGAAACAATACACAGGTGAACATGTTGACGGAGAGTTAAAATATTCGAAAGCAAGATCCATTAAAACAAGGATTGAAACTAAATGCCATCGAACCTCTGCATACGGAGGTTGAGGTATTCGAAAGCAAGATCCATTAAAACAAGGATTGAAACAAAGTGAAGAGCTGGATAAAATTGAAAATGAGGTAAGAATTCGAAAGCAAGATCCATTAAAACAAGGATTGAAACTGGGCTGTCTGCAGGGTAAACTTATACTATTCAAGAATTCGAAAGCAAGATCCATTAAAACAAGGATTGAAACTGCTTGACGGTGTAGTCGTTGCCAGTGTAACCGTTGATTCGAAAGCAAGATCCATTAAAACAAGGATTGAAACATAATAGAGATGGAACAGTTGACATTGTGTCAGTTAAAAATTCGAAAGCAAGATCCATTAAAACAAGGATTGAAACTCAGCCTTTTTCTTGTAAATTTGTTCTAGCAGATATTATTCGAAAGCAAGATCCATTAAAACAAGGATTGAAACTATTTTACTATGTCAATTTTACTATATAATTAGCTATTCGAAAGCAAGATCCATTAAAACAAGGATTGAAACTGAAAAAGAATTGTGCGAGTTGACGTGTGCGTGTAAGGATTCGAAAGCAAGATCCATTAAAACAAGGATTGAAACACCGACTTACTGCTGGACTTTGTAGACTCTTTCTTAGATTCGAAAGCAAGATCCATTAAAACAAGGATTGAAACATATCGCACCAATCCTCCCAAGTAAAATGTTTCAGGATTCGAAAGCAAGATCCATTAAAACAAGGATTGAAACATAATTGCAGTAGTTGAATCAAACAATTCTGCAAATGAATTCGAAAGCAAGATCCATTAAAACAAGGATTGAAACATTATTTCAGGTAGATACATGTCACATAAAAACTTAGTATTCGAAAGCAAGATCCATTAAAACAAGGATTGAAACCAAAAGTGCGGCTACACAACTCGATTTCTCAGGAATATTCGAAAGCAAGATCCATTAAAACAAGGATTGAAACAAATGATGGGCTCCCATGTCCCGGAAGAATCTATCTAAATTCGAAAGCAAGATCCATTAAAACAAGGATTGAAACTAATGGAAGTATGATTCACAAAACTTAGCATAGAATATATTCGAAAGCAAGATCCATTAAAACAAGGATTGAAACTTAGAGGGATATGAACAATCTCCAACGTATTCACATGATTCGAAAGCAAGATCCATTAAAACAAGGATTGAAACCAAACCACCTATCAGTTAGCAAGTGATATAAAATGATAATTCGAAAGCAAGATCCATTAAAACAAGGATTGAAACTTTATTTTCAAACATTGGTTCTCTGTTTGAAAATTTGATTCGAAAGCAAGATCCATTAAAACAAGGATTGAAACTTATAATCTGTGACTATGTTCTTCAGAATTTCATATTCGAAAGCAAGATCCATTAAAACAAGGATTGAAACAATTTTTCCAAAGGTAAGGGTGCACAAACTGAAGGATTCGAAAGCAAGATCCATTAAAACAAGGATTGAAACTGCCCTTCGTCAAAAATATAAAAAAGAAGGTTCGAGCATATTCGAAAGCAAGATCCATTAAAACAAGGATTGAAGCATTTTACTTCGTAACGTTTTTGCATGGCGATATCATATTCGTGAACAAACCTGTCAGATACTATATCTTAGTTGTGAATGAAATAGAATTCAGGATAACCTTCTGAAAATAAGATCCTATGATGTACCTGATATAGTATCTAAGTATATTGTCAGATATAATATACACAAACATGTAGGCTAATACAAGATACTTATAATCCTGAAGATTTATTCTTTACTTTTTTTATATAATTACACGTATAGGGATTTAGCAGAGCTTATGCGATTGGATTTAAAAATTAATGGTTTTAGACCTTTAAATTATTAAATTTACATTAAAACCTTAGTGTTTATGTGCTTGTTTTTGAGCTTCAATTGCGTAAACTCTGCTTATAAAAGAATAGACTATACAAATAATTGGAGGGATGTTAGAGTGAAGGAACGTGAAATACCAGGGCTTATAGAGCTGAAAATGGAATTTGAAAGCAAGCTGTCAGGTATAAAAGAGTACCAGGAGTTGAAATCTGAGTTCAACAGGAGTGCCATGGGCTTGATAAAAGAGGCGATTCGTAGCAAAGGCATCAGATTAGAAAGCGGACAAACCCCTGGCAGTCAACCATCTCTTGCTATGGGCTGTGGCTTCTGTGAAGTTTGCATTACTGCCTGCACTGACTGCGTAGCTTGGTCTTAAAAGGAAGCGATCAATTAGGGATAGATGGGTACAAAACCCCTTATCCAACTATTTTTACCCAAAACTTAAACAAGGATTCACATTTGACGGAACCATTGGAGACCTGACATGCTCAAAGATGATGATTACCTCACGCTGAAACCTGAATGGGTTTTAAGAAACGACGGTAACAAGGTCATACTTTACTTAACCTCCACCAAGAGCATAGAATACCAGATATTAGATCCAGTAACAGCCACGGTTATAAGCCTGATAAATGGCAGGCGCTGTGTAGGGGATCTGACAAAGACAATAAGCTTCCTGTTCGATATATCCACAGACTCATCCAGATCACTATTAGAAAACATAGTTAACGTGCTCAACGATAAGTTAGAGAAAATCGATATACTTGACGTTCCAGACACCAAGGCTGTAGAATACAATCCTCTGAATTTCCTCGTCTCCCCAGAAGAGTTCGTATGCCAGCACAGGCTAGCCAGACCCTTGACTTTGATGCTGTACTTCAGCGGCTGGTGCCAGACAAACTGTATCTACTGCTATGCGGACCTTACTAACATGCGTAGGCTTAATCACATGTCCCTGGGACAATGGATGGAGATAATGGAGCAGGCCAGGGATCTCGGAATACGTATGCTCCAGCTTACAGGGGGAGACCCGATGAGCAGGCCGGACTCAGCGGAGTTTCTGGCAAGGCTTACAGAGATGGGATTCATATTCCTGGCATCTACAAAGTGCTATGTTAGTCTGGATGATGCTAATCGGCTGGCTGAAGCTGGATGGAATAACCCCGTAAATGGCGTCAACAGAGAATTTCAGGTCAGCATTGATAGCCCGGACCCGGAAACAGCTGATCACTTGATGAGGTGTAAAGGCTACCTCAGCAAGGCGACAGAGACGCTACAGAATCTCATGGATGCAGGTATAGAGCCAAAGGTCAAGGCCGTTTTGACCCCAATCAATTACCATCAGGCCTATGATCATGTCGAAGCCTTTTCTGAGCTTGGTATTAGAACCTTCCAGTTCACCAGCTATGCAAGAAGTCACTACCGCCATGATGATCATCTGTTCCTAACTGATGAAATGAAATTGAAGGCTTCAGATCTCTTGAAGGCTGCAAAGGAGAGCTGGCCTGACCTGACCATAGAAGGAGATGCAGTAAAGTATACTCCCCCTAGTCCTGAGAGCCAAAAAGAGAGGAGAAAAAAATGGGAGTCCAGAGCAGGTTGTTCTGCAGGCAGAACTACGCTTGGGATCGCACCTGATGGAAGCGCTGTATTGTGCGAACAGATGCCCCTTGATGCAAAGTACTTCTTTGGAGACCTTAAAAGACAGTCGATAATGGAAGTCTGGAACTCCCCAGAGCTTCTCAGATTCATCTGCCCGCCGAGGGAGAATTTTGTCGGCACCCCGTGTCAACTCTGCACGGATTTCAATAATTGTATCCATGATAAAGGCTACTGCTTCAGAGATGCATTATTCGCCTACGGAAGAATTCACCACCCGCCGCCGGACTGCCCCCAGATGCCGGTGGGAGCTTACAGATTAACCTGAGATGGCTGTGGATAGAAGCTAATACATGGCAGTAAATAAAAACATGGCCAAGGGACTGCAGGGATCTCAATCCAGCTCCGGTATTTTATAATCAGCAAAATTTCCGGGTAGTTATGGAGATAAAAAAGAATTCAAAGGAACTCGATAGATACTTACCATCTGCGGGTTTGTAACTGCCGAGTTTTCTATCAAATTGATGAAAAAGAAAAGAAAGTACATACCTTCGATATTTTGACCGCTGAACAGGCACATAAGAAATATAGAAGATATAAGTTGCTGTAAAACAAGGATTGAAACCTCGATCTTAATCAATACCAATTAGACAGGGTTTTAAACGCCCCGCTTGCTTTTCTTGCCTTAAGACCTTCTATGTTCATGATTCTGTCGATCTCAGACTCGTCTTCGCTAAGAATATAGCTAATTTTTTCATGAGCTGTGTTTACTAGCCATGGTTTACCATTCTTATAAAAACTCAAGTCTTCGAGAGGCCATATCCAACTACTGTAAAGTGAATTTGAAACCTCTTTTATTATCTCTCTGGCTTCCAGACTGGCACGGTAATAATAAACATATGCAAAATGTTCACATAGTGTTGTGCCTGGCCATTCTGATTGCTTTTTCATTTCTATTAAATGATCATTTAGCTTTTCCAATATGGATTTACCCTTATCGTCTAATTTAGTTTCTTCATATACAACGAGAGTAAACCTATCACATAAATCAAAAGCCAGATCAATCAGGTGCCTATAAACATCGTTTTTGGGTTCAGAAGCGATATCTATCAAGTTTCTCCTGTACATCAAGTTTTCTCCGTAAAAGTTGATTTGTAACCATCCATGCAAATACGATTAAATCATTAATTATTCAAAGGAATCTTTGAATTATGCAGACATATTCTGTGTAAAATTATTTAGATATTAAGTACATATTCCTTTCTCTACTCTATTCATTTTTGTTGATTCTTTGTTATATTGAGAAAAAACATCTCGATAAAAACTAAAATAAATCCAAAATAACTACAAGGGTTATTACTAACAGAGTGAAAAATATAATTTATATCACAGCCTACTTAAAGAAATGAAATCCACTGTCATTGAAGCGCATGACATGTCTGCTGCAGTTTATGATAATATGAGTACACTGGTAGAGAATCACGGGCATGAAGTGCTTTTCGGGCTGGCTTACGAGTACTTATCTCCTGGGGATGCCGTACTTGATATCGGTATAGGTACTGGGCTCAGCTCCTTTTTGTTCTATAAAGCTGGCCTTAAGGTATACGGGGTTGACGGCTCAGAAAAGATGCTTGGGATATGCAGGGAAAAAGGGTTGGCTGCGGAACTGAGGTTATGTGACCTTGAAGCTGAAAAATGGCCTTATGAGGATGGGCAGTTCAAAAATGCAATAGCGTGCGGAGTATTCCATTTTTACAGGGAACTTGATGTGTTCTTTAAAGAAACTAACCGAGTAATGAAAAAGGGTGGCACTTTCAGTTTTACTGTTATGGTATCTGAAGATGACCTCCAGCGGTATACCGATGCTGATTCCGGCGTATTCATATATTATCATGATGACTTCCAGGTAACTGAATTACTGAATAAATATGGTTTCAATAAGTTGAAATATGTCACATTTTTCATATATAAGACACCTGATAAAAAGGAAAGGTCAATATTCAGAGGATACCTGACAAAGAAAATTTGACTACTTATCTCAATTATAAATCAATAGATCAGGATTAATATTTGCGAGCAGTTAAAGCCTAAATTACTTGACAATTAGCCGAAAATCCCTTTTTTAGCAGTTTTTCAGTCTTATCCACGAATATAAACCGGTTGCTCTTCTTATGTATATAAGTCCCATATTCATCAACAATCAGGCGAATCCAGAACTACCTCCTGTGATTTGAGAACCCTGTATTTACAGGCTCCATATTCTTTTAAGCCTACAGACTTACAAATACTATTTCGCGAAGAATTCGGGTTTTTTCCGAATCCTGAAAATTTACTAGCCGTTTTCCAGAGGAATCACGCTTTTTTTTCAATTTAGCAGACAAATTTCCAGAGAAACAAGATCAATAGCTAACATTGGAATATACAGTTTTGAAGTCTTTAAAAAGAAAATTTAGTTTTCCTTCATAATCATGGAAACGAAATTCGTTATTGGGAGAAACTGAAAACTTTATATAAAAATTTAAAAATTGGCTCTCTGCCTCCACTTTAGAAATGATTTCAATAAAGTGTACACATATGTACATTGCCAAAAAAATATATTCGCTATCAGGTAGTTGAAAATGCAAAAATTTATATGGTATCTGTCCTTATATACCCCTTAGCTATTTGTCGATGGACAAATTTAGTTAACCATAATAAAAACCAGAAAATTTCAAATATTAGACAGTTTGAATAACAATTAGTTTATCTGATATTGGTTTTCGGGCTTAAAATTACTTAATAATTTGCTGAAAATAAGGGAAAACGACCCTGTAAAACGGCACCTGCCACTAAAACAAGGATTGAAACATCTCGCCTGCTTCTATTACGCCGATGACTTTCTGAGTAAAACAGCACCTGCCACTAAAACAAGGATTGAAACCTATGTAACCATAATACGGATCATTGGTCTGATAGCGTAAAACGGCACCTGCCACTAAAACAAGGATTGAAACCTATGTAACCATAATACGGATCATTGGTCTGATAGCGTAAAACGGCACCTGCCACTAAAACAAGGATTGAAACCACTATTAGGTATTTTCCATATGATCTTAGTCTTTCCTGTAAAACGGCACCTGCCACTAAAACAAGGATTGAAACCTAAATTCAATAAGTGCTTCGTATGTCTGTTCGGGTAAAACGGCACCTGCCACTAAAACAAGGATTGAAACTGGATTTCCCACATGTCTAAACTTTTTTAGAATAAGTCTCCAGTAAAGCAGCATCAGTAACTCTAATTCGGAAAAAACCCGAATTCTTCGCGGCTAAGTATATTAGGTTCCGTAGATGATTGAAAATTAAGAATCATTTACGGAGGTATCTGAGATCCAGAAGCAAAATTTAACCAGAATTCAACTGAGACTGTACACTGAAGCTAAGAGGAAACCTGCAAAACGATTTAAAGGGCTTAAAAAACTGCTTTTGAAAGATGAAGTCCTTTATGCAGCCTGGAAGAACTTGAACAGGAAAACTAAAGGCACTGGTCTGGATTCCCTCACCATACAACAGGTAGAAGCTTCAGGGGTTGAAAGCTTCATCCGCTCAGTAAAGAAAAAGCTTAAGACGGAAAAGTATGCTGCTGACGAAGTGAAAAGAGTCGAAGTTCTAAAAAGAAACGGGGAAACTAGGAAGCTTGGAATTCTTACCTTAAAAGACCGGCTTGTCCAGGGAGCTGTAAAACTAATTCTTGAGCCGATTTTTGAAGCTGATTTCGAAAACTGTTCCTACGGCTACCGTGCTTACAGGTCTGCAAAACTCGCCAGTCTTGAGGTATACAAATGGCTGGAAACCGGAAGCACACATTACCTGAAGGGAGATATTGAAAACTGTTTTGATAGCATCCCGCATGGTAAGCTCATGAAAATCCTTAAAACAAGAATTGGAGACGAGTTTATACTTTCCCTTGTCCGAGACTGGCTCAAGAAAGGCTCACAGTCAGGCGGTTCCGGAAAAGATTCTGGAAAAGGGCTGCTCCAGGGCGGGATAATTTCTCCGCTTCTTGTAAACTTCTACCTTGACCAGTTCGACAACCACTGGGCTGAAATAGGGCTCAAGAATGTGGAAGGGGAATCAGTTGAGCACCTTGTGCGTTTTGCAGATGATTTCGTGGTCCTTTCAAAAGAATGGATTAACCCTGAGAGAGTTAAGGCAGTTATGGCTGAACTGGGCCTTGAACTAAATAAAGATAAAACCTATGTCGGGACTGCCGCAAATGGGTTTGAATTCGTGGGTTTTTATTTTGAGGAAATTGAAGAGGAAAACGGGACTGGAAGCGTTATAAGAGTTATGCCTACCGAAGGGTCTATTGAGAAAGTGGTCGAGAGTATTGAAAACATTGGGAGTAATGGAGATATATATAGTATAAATAGGATAGAAGGTTCAGAAAAATACGAAATTGGTGATAAAAACAAAATTCAGGCGCTGGATAATTTAATAAAAAATATTTATGATGTTGTTAACCCCTGGGTGAGCTATTACAGGCATACGGATTATGCTGCCGGGCTTGAAAGAATTGAACAATGTTTTAATAAGAAAATTAAAGAATGTATTTAAATATATATCTGGTCTATATTTATTTAGAAAACTTATTCGATTAATATGATAAGCTATTTATCTTATAACAAAAAATAATGAAATTTAAAAAATGTATTTGTAAAAAAATTCTTTATAGATTTTATGAATCTAGGGAATATTAAGCTAAAAACCCTTGAAATGACCTTTGAAGGCTCAGGGAAATTCAGGGGAGATGCAAATCAGATCCGTGGTTTTTTTGCGTCAAAATTCAATGAATACGACCTTCTCCACAACCACAATACCGACAGGTTTTGTTACCGCTACCCGCTTGTGCAGTATAAAGTTCTTGACAGGATTCCTCTCGTGATCGGTGTAAATGAAGGCGCAGAAATCTTGAAAGGTTTATTTGATAAATTTGATACCGTCACCCTTCCTCATGAGGACTTTGAGATCACAGAACGCTCTTTGAGGATTAAAAAACAGGAATTCGGCCTTACAAAAAGCATCTACTTTTACGAATTCCTCACTCCCTGGCTTGCCCTTAATAAAGAAAATGAGGAAAAATTCCTTGAGACCAGAAACCCCGAAGAGCAAAAGGAAATTCTAAGAAAGACCCTGGCAGGGAATTTGCTCTCGATGTCAAAGACTCTTGGATATACGGTTCCTGATACCATAAAATGTGATGTAGATGTGGAGCTCAGGCGTTCAAAGTACAAAAAAATGGATTTTACTTCATTTACTGGGGGTTTTATAGCTAATTTTTTGATACCGGATTTCATGGGGGTAGGAAAAGGGGTTGCGAAGGGGTTTGGGACTGTGAGGAAAATAAGGATGTAAAGAATTTGAAGGTTTGTAAATACTCCTCCAGAGAGAGGCAGAAAACTTTAATTATGGAGGTAAATTGTGGAAGTAAAGGAATTTAGAGTCAGGTTCATTACACCCCTACTTATTGATGGAGCAAATAAATACTCTGTTGATAGTGCTGGTCTTACAGGAAAGGCTCTCAGAGGGTCTTGGCGTTTTTGGTTTAGAGCTGTAATAGGGGGTATGTATAAAGAAATAACAAATGAGGAATTACTCTTTTTAGAAAGTAGAATATTTGGTTCGGCTGATACTAAAGATTCAAAAGGTAACAAAATTGGTGCAAAATTTAGGATGATCATTGATAAAGAAAATGAGTTTCCGGAAGATAGTATAAAACTTGGATTTAACAAACCCTGCCGTAATTGTAAGGGAAAAGGGTGCTATCAATGTAATTTCAAAGGGAAATCTAATAATCCAGCTACGAGTCAAGGTTATCTTGAAAACTCATCTTACAGAATACAGATTATTCCTCGCAGTACTATGTCTGAAATGGAGGTAAAGGTTCTGTTTTCCATTATCTGGGTATGGGGTAATCTAGGCGCTGTAGGGAAAAGGGAAAGAAGAGGATTTGGTTCTCCAGTTATCTGTTCTAATAGCAAAAGAAATCCATTTTTATCTCTTTTAAATGAAAAAACAATCGAACTTCCACTAAAAGAAACTTTTGAGGATACTTGGAAAATTGAAGAACATTTAAGAAAAGGACTGAATTTGGTGTGGAAGGTTTGCAATTTATGGATTGAAGAAAATAATTTGGTGCGCAACAAAAAATTATCTGCATCTATCTGTGGAGCAAATAATCCAGTGAATTCTCCTTTCTTCTTACTGCGAAGCTGTGGACAGATATTTGTTGGGAATGCTGGTTTCATTGACAGAAATGATGCAATTGCCAAATTTCACGGGGATTCGGAATGTGATGGATTAGGATGGGCAAAAGGCACACACCGTATGGCTTCTCCTGTGTTAATAAGATTTCATAAAATAAATACGGAAAATATCGAAAAACTCGTACCCGCAGTTAGTTGGTGCCAGCAAAAAAAAGTCGAAAGGCAAGACACAAATGGTTGTGCATTATCGTACCTCAAAAACATGCAAATAAATGGTAAAAGTATTTTTATCAATAATCTGAATGGAGGCACCCTATGAATGAACTGATTGAAAAAATGAAAAATCATGGAGATGAATTCTGCCTCCTTAGAGTTTCCGTTGGTCCTGTTCAAGAGTTCATAAGTGAAGCAAGAAAAACAAGGGATCTTTATATAGGAAGTCGCTTGCTTTCTTTGGCTACATTCAGGACCATGAAACCAATATTTGATACATATGATTTAGAAGCTATAATCTATCCACATATAAAATATTCAAAAGAATGTTTGTCTTCTCTTCCAAATATATACATGGCAGTAATTCCGAAATCCGAATTCCATGAAACAATTTCCCAGATGGAAACCGGATTACAGAATTTTTGGAATGATATGCAAAAAGAAGTCAACAGGAAGTTACCTCCTGATTGTAAGGGGTATTACAACCATAAAATTAAATCCCCTTTTTATATGAACTGGGTGGCAGTTCCTATAACAATCGAAGAACTAAACAGTGAATATAAACCAAAAGTAAAAGAAATTATTCATTTTTTTAATGAGAGAAAAGTAACAAGAACTTTTGATTCATGGGACGGAAGTTATGTTCAAAAATGTAATCAATGTGGGCGCAGGGAATATCCACAAGAAATTTATTCAAGCATCCAAAAAGAATTCAAAAACAGAATAAGAGAAAATGAAATACTATGCTCAGTCTGTTTATTGAAAAGGCTCCTGAATCCAAAAGATATAGAGGTACCCGACCAAAAGTTTGACTCTGTAATAGATGTTTCAGCAGCGATTGCAAAAAAAAGAATTGAACATAATAAGGAAAAACAAGAGATCAAAGAATTCATAGACTGCATCAATAGAATGGAAAAATACATTGGGAACACCCATAAAAATGGGGAGTGTTATTATGAAGACTATTTAAATTATGATTTCTTCAAAAAAGAGTATGGGGTACCCGACAATCTGGATTTCAGAAAACTCTGTGAGGATGCCAAAAAAAGCTTGAGAGCAGCTTATGAATCTCTTGGGATAAAAGAACCATCAAAATACTATTCCATTTTAATGATGGATGGTGATAATATGGGGAAACTGATGTCAGGAGATATAAAACTGACATCAGGAGAAATTCTTGAAAATACTGATTTTACTCTGGATTATCAAAAAAAACTCAGTAAAATTCTGGCAGATACCGGATCGAATACATCAAAATTAATAAAGAACGAAGAGGAAGGTAATGGTCTTTGTGTATATTCAGGCGGAGATGATCTCCTTGCTTTTCTTCCTCTAGAAACTTCTCTTTCAACAGCTAATAAAGCAAGGTCCTATTTTATCAGTGAATTCAGGAAATCAAACATAAGGCAAACCTCCAGTGCTGGAATTGTAATCCTTCATCACAAAGATCCCCTGCGAAGAGGTTTAGAAGAAGCTAGAAAAAATGTTGAAAAGGCAAAAGAACTGTTCAAAGACAAGGATGCTTTCTACATTACACTAAGACTATTCTCAGGATCTGTTATTACATGGGGTTACAAGTGGGAAATCAAAATTCCAAATCTTCAGAATTTAGACTCTGTTATGATTCTTGATGTTTTGAGAAGTCTTGTTTCATTTATGCTTGAAAGTCCAGAGAATAAATTGAGTCCGAGTTTTGTTCGTGACTTTATGGAAGAACTCCCCTCTTTTTATGAATATGATGAACGTGAGTCTACTTGGAAACTGAACGAAGAAATGTTTAAATCCGAGTTTTGGAGGTTGCTAAAGCGCCACATGCCTTCAAAATCTAAATTATGGAAAGAAGAATTTAGAGATGGAGTTCTTACTCTGGATTTAATTGCAGAATCATTTGTTTACATGGCAGACCCTGAGAAAAACCAACATGTTGAACATACAAAAGAAAATTTTGAAAACTTTCTCCAAATAGCTCTGTTCCTAGTAAGGGAACAAATAGAAGGTGATTGTAAGTGATCCAGATTGATCTCAATCCCCTTGATACACTTTTTTTCAGGGATTCCCGCTCTTTCGATGCTGGAGAAGAAACAACGGCAGATTTCAATTTTCCTTCTCCTCTAACGTTCTATGGGGCAATTGGAAACGCTGTACTTGAAAATATTTCCGAAAACGATAGAAGAAAATTTATTCATGGAGAATATGAACATCCTAAGCTTGGGAAATATGATGAAAAGCTTGTAGATACACCTATGAAAATCAAAGGTATTTTCCTGCAAGAAGGCGGCAAGGTATATTTCCCACCTCCTGAGAATCTATGGATTGAAGCAACAGGACGTCCATATGTGCCTCATGTTCTATTGCCTTATGAAAACGAAGAATTGGTATGGGACATCAATGATGAAAAATTGAGACCACTAAAAATGCCAATGTCAGATGATGAAGTATTGGATCTTAAACCATTAGATGAATACATTCCTGTTAAAGAATTAATCAAATATCTAACAGGAAAACTTAATTCTCTTTCAACTCTCATATCTAAATCAGAAGATTCATTTTTTATAAAAGAAACCAGGTATGGTCACGCGATTTCTAAATTTTCGAAAACTCCTGAGGATCATTTTCTTTATACTTCCGTCCATCTTCGTTTCAAAGATCAGCTAAGAAAGCAAAACTATGTGCAGTCTGGTTTTACGGTGTTTGTGGAAGGTATAGAAGAGTCAGATATACCCAATAAAACAATATCCCTTGGAGGAGAAAGAAAAAAAGTTTCAATCAAATGTGCAAATAATATGGCAGTTCAGGAGCAGGTGGGAATTTTAGACGAAATTCAACGCGAGCGGCCCAAGATTTTAGGTGAAATTCAACATAAGAAAAGATTTTTCGTATATTTTATAACTCCAACAATTTTCAAGAAAGGATGGCGTTTAGATCTACCTTCTGAATTTAATGATGCTACTCTAGTCGGAGCAGCTGTTAACAAACCGCTCTATATAAGTGGGTGGAAAAGTGGGTGTAAGACCAACAAAGATACGTTGGGAGGAAAACCAAGACCCATAAAGAAAGCTGTTCGTGCTGGTAGCGTCTATTTTTTTGAGGCAGAATCTTGGAGTAAAGAGAAATTAAAAAAGTTTTTTGATAAATATCATTTTGGAGCCAGTCTATCTGATGAATATCCTAGTGCTGGTTTTGGTATAGGATTAATAGGGTGTTGGTAATATGACACAAAATAGTGAGCTTCCTGAATATGGAGTAATATTTGTAAATGTAGTCACGCCTCTTCATAATGGTTCTGGAGAGGGGCTGGGATTTGTAGATAATCCAATCCTACGTGAAAGAACGACACAATTTCCTGTCATCCAAGCGTCTTCAATAAAGGGAGTACTTAGAGATTTATTTGAAGAAAGAGCCTCTCCAGATGTTGAGTTGCTTTTTGGTCCTTCACCAATTGAAGGAGAAAAACATTCCGGCGCAATTTCTTTTGGCGATGGGCAGATTCTTGCATTTCCCATAAGATCTGTTAAGGGATGTTTTGTATGGATAACCAGCCCTCATGTACTTTGGCGCTTTTATGAAAAAATTTGCTTGATGGGATTAGACATACGGTTTCCAAAACTTACTGACTCAATGAAACAAATTCATTCTGGTGTGATAAAGGCTAGGATATGTCCCTCTGGAAAAGATGAGCTCTGTCTGCAAAATCGTAAAATTTTCCTTGAGGAGTTTCCTGTAACTTGCATGGAATCGACTGAAATTGAAAATATTGCAAAAGTCATCGGAGAAAAAGTGTATGAGAAAGAAGAAGATAGTTTCTTGAGAAGTGAATTTGGGAAGAAACTTGTTTTATTGAATGATGATACATTCAGATATTTCATTACCAACGCAACCGAGATAGTTCCAAATATTAGAATCGGTGACAGCGGAACTACAGAAGATGGTTCACTTCGTTACACAGAGTACCTTCCCGCTGAAACTATTATGTATAGTACTCTGATTTATGAAAAATCCCGAAAAAAAGACAATCCTTTGAAAGCAAAAGATATTAAGGACAAGTTTACGGAAGGGTTGTCAGATAGGTTAGTAATTCAAATTGGGGGAGATGCGACTACAGGAAAAGGAATTGTAAAGCTTTCCTTAATAAACCTACCATCAAATGAGACTGTTAGCAAACAAAGTTAAAGGGGGGATTAAATGATAGTTGATAAAAATCTGGATCATTGTAGAGCAGAGTATGCATATAGATGCATAAAAAGTATCAAAGGCGAAAACGATGAAATAGAAAAAAAGTATCATAGTGCAGTTCTCTCTTCAGGTGCTTTAATCCAAAAATCAGGACTGATACAAACTCTGTCGTTTTACATAAGCAAAACAAGAGATGAAGAGAAAGGTAAAGAAAATAAAAGCTATACTCACTATGAACTCCTTGCAAAACATATCTTGACATGGATTCTAGATAGAAGTGAGAAGACAGAGCCATTGGAACTTTATTTATCTCTTCTGGACTATTCGGATGAGGAAATTATACAAAAAACTCAGGAATCAAAGGCTCTTATACTCTGGCTCAAAAGATTCGCAGATGCAATGTTGATAAGTGGGGATAATAATGTTGCTTGAGAATTCTCAATGGATAAAGGACGTAAAGTATGTGGGAAAAATCTCAACTTCAGAAAAAGTAAATCCATCTCTGATTTTTGATAAATATTTTCTATGGGGAGTTACGAAGAATGGTTTTCCGACCCTCACTCCAAATAGGAAAAACTACAAAGTTACTCATCTTGAAAAAATAACAAAGTACAAAATCCCTCTAAGTACTGCTCAGTATAACCATCTTAAAACTAGAAAAAATTCACTTCCTGAAACAATTTCATTTTCCTTGTATACCAATACCAGAGTTATAGTCAATTATGGAGGAGAATCAATTCTTGAAAATTCAATTTCTATTCATCCATATTATGGGTTTCCCGTAATCCCGGGATCTGCAATAAAAGGAGTTACTAGACATTATTGTGAAGAGTTTGAAAATCTCGATAAAGAAATTGTAAAAAAGATTTTTGGGAATTCCCCTTCCGATAAAAAATCCCAAAAAGGAAGTATAATGTTTCTAGACGCATGGCCTGGAAATATAGACCAAAAGAACTTCTTTGAACTGGATGTCTTCACTCCACACTATCAGGAATATTACCAAAAAAGGAAATTGCCACGCGACGATCAAAGCCCAGTCCCTGTTTACTTCCTTGCGGTGAAAAAAGGAGTTGAATTTGAATTTGCAATCGCTCCTTCTTTAGGGAGCAGCAAAGAAAATGTGAAAGAAGATCTTAAGCTCGTAAAAGGGCTCATTACAAACGCACTGAAAACATTTGGAATTGGTGCAAAAACTGGTTCCAGTTATGGTTATTTTAGATAAAAAGGTGTGTTTGATGTCAAGAATAATAATTACAACCTGTGGTACAAGTCTTTTCAAATCATGTTGCTGGAAATATTATGGACTTTGCAACGATTCTCTTTCAGAGATGAAAGATAAACAAGACCGGATGCAATATGAATTAGTCTGCAACAGCAAGCTAAAAGAAGCGTTAGAAGAAGATTATGATCTTTCCAAAGAATTTGAACCCTTCTCATGGGAAAATCCAGCATATATGAGAGATCTTCCTGCTGAGCTGGCATCATTAAGTGCTATAAAAATTTACTTGGATAACAATCAAAAAGGACCTCTGGGTAATGGTGATAAAGTTATCCTGCTCCACTCAGATAATAAAGAAGGTTCATTTTGTGCAAACGTGATATATAATGTTCTTAAAGAAAATAATTTATTACCAGGAGTTGTGATCGAAAAATGGCCGATAATTGGCCTTGATCCATCAGATGCTGAAAGATTTGGATCTGCACTACTGGAGATATGGCAAAAATCTATAAATAAATTTGAGAAAAATGAAAACGATGAGTATATTTTCAATTTGACAGGTGGATATAAAGGAGTCGCTATCTTATTAGGTGCTTTTGCGTATATAAATAAATGTGCAAAAATATTTTATTTATATGAAGAAACAAACTATGAAAAAATAACAATCATGTTTTTTGATCCTAACTCAACAATACCAGGAATTAATGAGTTTAAAGTAGGATATTTTGATGTTGAGAGTGGAAAAGGTGCCTTAAACCATCTCCCCAGTGTGCAGTTCGATTAACATGAATAAGAAATTAATCCCGTTACACAACAGTTTAGGACAAACAGATACTCTTAAAAAATTTAATAACATGGATAAAAAATTAATCTCATTACACGAAGAGTTTGAAAAAATAGATGGTCTTAAAGGTTTTAACAATATTGTTAAAAATGCGAATATAGACATAGCTCCGGCTAAAATTTATACTGAACCGGTTAAAACTCCTGAAGAAGCTATTGCTGTCCAAACATTAGCATTAAAAATCAAAAATGGGTTGGATGTACGCAATAAAGCACTCTGGCAACACTACTGGCTAAAATGTTGTCTTAGTGAAAAATGCGACTATGTTTTTTCAATTTTGAGTGCAGAACACATAAACATAAGTCGTGAAGAAGATTTGCTTAAAATCATCACAGGCAATGTGGTTACTAATTGCTTGAGTACTGAAGCTAAAAAGTATTATCTTGCGGTATGTATAAATTTTCTTCTCAAAAGATATAATTGGATAGGAGCTTGTAAGCTATTTAAGGAACATTTTAAGACGGCAAATTGGAATTTATTTGAATTGCTTCTCCCAAGAATGTTGAGTGCGATCCTTGTCGGAATTATATTGATCGCTTCTTCTGGAGATCTCATGGGGTTTAGTGATGGAATATTAAATAGTAACTATTTTTATTACTTTTTAATTTTCACATTTTTGTTATCTTTTTGCTATTTTTTCTTCGAATGCAACAAGATAGTTCGCGGATCATTGCCAAGAAATCGTCTTAATTTAGAAGTCATCCGTAGGATCGTTCCAATATTATTATGGGGTTTTTGTTGGTCAATAATATTCTCATACATCTTTTTATATATTTATAATTCAGTTATTTTACACAGTTATTCAACTTTAAATTGGAATACAATATTGTTTTATGCCAGTTTTTCATTTTTTATAGGGATACTAATTCAGCTATTATGGGAAGAAAAAACAGTACCAGAGCCACTATGAGTTGAATTTTGTGCTTTTTAATCAAAATCAGAATCTTGGAGATTTGCTCCCATTATCCCAAAAATATTAGAATAATTGAAAAGCAATCTTCTCAAAAACACTAAAACCCAAAACCTAAAATAACCCCAAAAGTCATTACTAACAGGGTGAAACTCATGACCATCGAAACTCAACCTCCTGAATGTTGTCCTCGATTTGACCCCGCTCCCTGGGACGGAAAACTCTTTGAATGGAACAATAAAAGATTCATCAAAGATTCGGTTACCACACAGTTTTATATGCCTCTAAATTTTGGAGAGGTAATAACAAGGATGAATGAGAAAGTCACCAGAGCTGGTGCAGAAATGCCGGACTGGCTCTGTCTGTCAGACCATACCTCGGAAAGCAATATGGATCTTTATCTGGCTGTCGATAAAGAAGTGGACGGCGCAGAAAACGTAACACTCAGTGGAAAATTTCTGAGCAAAGTGTATGAAGGGAATTTTGAAAAAACCGCAGAATGGTGCAGCGACTTTGAGAATTATGCAAAAAGCAAAGGGCTTGCAATCAAAAAATGGTATATGTGGTATACTACTTGTCCTGCATGTGCTGAAAAATATGGGAAGAATTATGTTGTAATTATTTCTGAAGTGGAATAAAAACTCAACTATCCTTTTTTCAGTTGCCTTTAAATCCCATAACCTATCTACTATTTCCTGATCGACGTGGCAAGGAAAAAGCAATTTGAGAAGCCCCTGCACGGGGATAAGGAAAGCCTGCGCTTTGCAACCCCTGAACCCATTGCCCGCTACAGGGCGCAGCGCCTGAGAGCAAGAACTCTTGCTGATATAAGCTGCGGGATAGGAGGGCAGACTGTTTTTTTTTGCACAGCAGTGCGGGTTCGTGTATGCAGTGGAAATCGACCCAAAGAAAATCGAGTATGCAAAACAGAACTGCGCGATGTACGGGCTTAACAACGTTAAATTCATTTGCGGGGATGCCCTTGACCCAAAAGTAATAGAGCAAATCCCGGCTGTTGATGTGATATTTTCGGATCCTTTCCGCCCGGCTGAAGAAAACAAAAGGCAGGTCTCAAGCCTTGAGCCGGGAATTCCGAATGTGCTGGCTGCGTATAGGGAAAAGACCAGGAATTTCGCTTTTGAAGTTCCTCCCCAGATGCCGCCTGAAAGGATTCCTTTTGACTGCGAAAAAGAATATATCTCACTGTACGGGCAGCTCAACCGGCTTACCCTTTACTTCGGCGGGCTGAAACAGCATGACCGCATGGCTGTGGCTCTGCCTGCGGGGGAAGGGTTGGTTTCAAAATACGGGATGCTTCCACAGATAAAAGAAACCGATAAGATGAAACTCTGTGCCTATGAACCAGAGCCGTCGGTGGTTGCAGCCGAACTGCTGCCTGAACTTGTGGAATCCATGATGCAGGTGGCAGGGCCGTTTATGGGGGTTTTCGAACTCTTCAGGGTTGACAAGAAGAGGCTTCTATTAACCTCGGATGCCCTGATAAAGCAGGCGATGATCAAAAATCACTATCTTGTGCTTAAAGTCTGCCCCTTTGAACCAAAAGAAATTAACAAATTCCTTAAAGACCGGAATATAGGAAACGTTGTGCTCAGGGCAGGCGTAAAACCCGAAGATTACTGGAAAGTCCGGAATGAGGTTGAGAAAGGTCTCGAAGGAAATAAAACCGTGCATCTCTTTGTAAAAGGCAGAACTGCAATCCTTTGTGAAGTTATTTTTAACTAGTGAAAAAGCGTTGACAGGAAGATTTGAGAGAAATAGAAAATCTGTCAAAGAATTAGAAAAACAAAAATTAGAAAAAAAGGAAAGAAGAAAATAAAAAAAGAATCGAAAAAAGGAAAGAAGAAAATGCCGGGACTTAGAAGCCCGGTACTCTCGGATTTACCTGTTGACTTCCTTTCAATTTACCTGCAAGCTTCCTTGCAGGCGGCTTCTTTTACAAGTTCAAGCCCACGGGCAAGTGCATCCTGAATTCTTGAAGGGTCAGTTCCACCGCCCATAGCAAGGGCAGGCTTTCCGCCTCCGCCTCCGCTGACAAGCTTTGACATTTCGCGGACAAGGTTGCCGGCGTTGATTCCGCAGTTAAGGGCTTTTTGCCCGGCAGATGCTACGAGTTTGGCTCCTCCTACATCGCTTGCAAGCAGGGTTACCACATCTTCGTGTTTCAGGAATTCAGTGGCGATTTTCTGGAGTTCGAGTGAATCGGACCCTGGGATGAATTCGGCAATGACCTTAAGGCCAGCAGCCTCAGAAGCTTCTCCCAGCAGCCTGTAAACCTTTGCACGGGCAAGTTCTTCCTTGAGTCTCTCGTTTTCCTTCTTGAGATCCTTCCATTCCCCAAAGAAACGCTCAACGCTTGCAGGAAGCTGTTCAGGAGGCACACTCAGAATCTTTGCCGAATCAGTAAGCAGAGAGTCTATCTTCTGCATGGCGCGTACGGCTGCAGCTCCTGCCGCAAACTCGATCCTTTCCACGCCATCCTGAATTCTCTCGGTTTTCAGGATTTTGATCGGGCCAATAACACCTGTACTGACACAGTGCGTACCTCCACAGGCTTCAACATCGTCTCCGACCTTTACTATCCTGATCTTATCTCCTGGAGGCACTCCGCCCTGATAGAGCCCAAAACCGTACTGCTGCTCAGCTTCTGTCCTTGGCATCCATTCCGTAACAACCCTTTTGTTTTCCATAACCGTGAGGTTTGCCAGAAGTTCGATTTGACGGATTTCTTCAGGGGAAATATGCTTGTAATGCGAGAGGTCAAGCCTCGAATGGTCCTCAAACTTCTGGGCACCTGCCTGCCAGATGTGTTTTCCAAGAACCTTCCTGGCTGCATCGTTTACTATATGGGTTGCCGTGTGGTGCCTGGCAAGGGTCATCCTGCGCCTTTCATCCACCTTTCCGGTGACAATATCACCTTTGGAAATCTCAAGCTCACCATCAGGACTTTCTACAGTATGTACAATTACGCCGTCGTATACCTGGACATCCACTACCCTGTATACCGCATATCCGGCAGTAATTGTTCCGAGATCTGAAGGCTGACCTCCACCTTCAGCATAGAAGAATGTGTTGTCCAGCACTATATTGTTATCAAAAACGTCCAGCACAACAGCTTCAAATTCCATGCGTGTTGGCTCGTCATAGAAACTGCGCTTCGTCTTCGGGAGGTGTTTAATGCGGTCTGCAAATGGAACAACTTCCGCTTCTTTTTCTTCAGCCTTATTATGCAGTTCACCGATCAGGGAATAGAAATTGTCAGGGAATTCCACATCTACCCCGATTTCGGCTGCAACTTCTTTTGCCATCTCGGGCGGGATTCCGTGAGAATCGTAAAGTTCGGTTAACTGGGAGAGAGGAATTTTTTCTCCGGTTTTCTTGAAGTGGGATGCTGATTTCTGAATGATCCTGCGTCCTCTTTCCATTGTATTGTTGAATTTCTCTTCTTCCAATTCCAGGATATCCTGTATTACCGGGAAATTTTCCCTGAATTCGGGGTACTCAGGCATGTTTCTTATATGCATATCCACAATTTCAGAAAGCGGGATGCGGATATCAAGGTCGCCCATCATGCGTAAAGTCCGCCTGAGGACAAGCCTTGCAAGGTATCCTGCTTTTACATTCGAGGGAATAATTCCGTCCCCAAGCATGAAAGTCAGACAGCGTGTATGGTCAGTAATCGCATAGACCTTTTCTACAGGTTCCATTATAGTCGAGAGTTTATCCACGGTCATTCCGATGCTTGAGGCAACCTTTTTCCTTAATTCCATAAGGTTTGCCTTCTCACTGACATCCATAAGCCCTGCAAGCCTTGCATTCTGAGCCAGGATGTTTGCATACTCGGAATTATCCAGTTCATGCTCGAGCCCTGCAAGTCCCATAAGTTCGTTCACTATGCCAGGGAAAAGCGCATCATAAATTGTAGGAGAACCTTTCGACGCCCAGACAAAACGCTCAAGCCCGTATCCCGTATCCACGATGTAATTGTCCATCTTCGAATATGTCTCGCCCTTGATCAGGATATCGCCTTTTTTATCGGCTTTCAGGTCCATGAAAACAAGGGTAGCAAGCTCAAGCCCGTGCACAATTACCTCGACACAGGGTCCCGCATTTCCTCCACCTGCCCAGGGTTCTTCCTTGTAACTTACGGCAAAGGGGTCTACTTTAAGTGAGTTCAGGAGCTCGTCGCAAAGTTCCAGGGTATGTTCTTTCCAGTAAATCTCGTGATCCCTTTTATTGAAGGCGTGATGTGCCATCATCTCAAAATTTGTAAGATGGCGTCCACTTCTGCCCACAGAGTCCAGGTCGTTCAAGCGAATACAGGGCTGGGAGATCGTGAGAGGATTTGCAGGTGGGGGAACCTGCCCTGAGGTTACAAAAGGCTGGAAGTCTGCAATGGATGCAATGGTAAGATAAATGTCGTCCCTCCAGCGGGCAACTACAGGGTAACGATCAATCCTTGTATGCCCTCTCTCCTCAAAAAAGGAAAGATAATACTCACGCATCTGGGAGATATCAAATTCCCTGGAAAATACCGGGTTCCCTATGAAGGAATAAGGATCACAGGGCGCATCTCCGCATGTCTCTCTATCAAGATCGCGTGTCCAGAAAAACTTGCCACATGACGGGCACTGCTTCCGGACGAACCCGTTATTTTTGAAAAATTCTAGTTGATATTCATCTTCAAGCATAACAATCTCTCCGGAGGGTGGGGGTTTGCTTTGCCCTGGTGTATCTGAGAACAAAAGGAGAAATACCCCAACTCAACCGTTTCAAGAAACTTCCAGGCACTCTAAGTGCGCGTACGATGGAAATTTAAGTCTATCTCGTAATTTGATTCATTCATCCGTTAACTTTTGTATAAGACGTAGGGATTAACCGGAAATAATGAAATGTCCGTAAATGATGTACTACCAAGTTAGCAACTTGAAGTCACCTTTGCAACATAAATAACTTACCAAGATAACAAAATAATAATTTTATATTAAGTAGTTTCATACCTACAGATCTTAACCTACACAGATAGATCTTAACCTATACAGATATTCTATACAAAAACCTTATTCTTCATTTTAAAAAACCGGGAGTTATTTTTATTGGAATAGAAGATAGGCAGTATATTGGAAGGTCTGCTAAAAATCAGAGTCAGGAAAAAGGTGTTTCTGCGCCTTATTTCTCATTTGTAAAGAACCACTGTCCTTCCACGTACTTCTATCAGATTGGATTTTGTAGCGGCTGCGATTTCTTCCGCGATGTCTTTTAAGTCTTTCCCATCCTCAGCGCTTTTCAGCACCCTTACCTTCACAAGCCTGTTAGCCTTTATCTGCTTGTTCAGTTCTTCGATCAGAGCGTCCGTTACCCCGTTCTTCCCTATATTAAGAATTGGAGAAAGCTGGTTTGCTTCGGCTTTCAACCTGTATAACTTTTCTTTTTCCATTATCTTTCCTCACATTTACAGGCATAAAACTCATTCTGTCAATTATGAAACACCTATATTGGTACTCATATTATTATAATTCTATTATGAAAAATTACATAATTTATAATAAAAAGAGTACTTGATTTTGAAAGTTATCTATCATGTATCCTGTCATATATCCTGAACAGTTTACCATTTATCCAGTTCTCCCCCTTTTCTAGTCAGCACCTATATCAACGTTTCCTAGCAAACTGGAAAGAAGCCAGTTAACTTTATAGATCTGATTATGAGATCAGCCAGGTTTCAGGTTCCATGCTAGGACTTGTCCTGTGCTAGGACTTAAATAAGTTCTTTATAGGTGCTGTCATCCAGATTATTCGTGTCTATTTATTCCCGAAGGCTGATAAAATAGATAAAAGGATATAGGGTTATAACAGGGTCTTTGTTAGCAGATTTACCAAATTATGACTGCTCCCTCGAGTTGAGAAGAGGCAGGCCAGAGTTTTCAAATAAGGCAGACCAGAGTTCTTAAATAAGGCAGACCAGAGTTCTCAAATAATTTCGACATATTTATTAGCAATTCTCAAACAATTTCGACATATTTATTAGCAATTTGCCACTCATTAAGGATTATAAAAAAATTAAACCATAAAAACGGAGCCAGTGAACAAAGCTCTTTTTCTAAGTTCAGGAGGGCGACTGTAAAATGAATCCCGGCTTGCTTGATCTTATCCTGTTTTCAGAGAAAAGAAAAGATTTTCTCCTGCTCCTGAAAGAAGGCCCAAAGGATATTGAGGAGGTACTTGAGAGACTTCAGGTCCCCAGGACAGCTCTTCTCCCCCAAATAAAAAAATTGAAAGAAGAAGAACTGGTAATACATGAAGATGGAATGTACCGGCTCAGCGCAATAGGGGAAATTATTGTAGAAAAAATGCAGCCTCTGCTTAATACTCTAGCAGTGTTCGAGAAAAATGAAGAATTTTGGGCTAACCGAAAGCTTGCCTCTATTCCGCCCAACCTTGTAAAAAGAATCAATGAACTTGGAGACTATCGTATTATAGAGCCAGACCTCAGCCATACATTTGACCTGAACCCGAAGTTTGTAGAGTATCTTTCAAATTCAAGCCGTACCCGCGTCTTTTTCTCTTATTTCCACCCTCAGTTTCCGGCGCTTTATCTCAACCTTGCAAAAAAAGGCATTGAGATCTCCCTTGTCCTGAGTGAGGCTGTATACTCACGGCTTATAGAAGATTTCAAAGAAGAAGGGAAAGAATTCCTTAAAATGGAAAACACAAGCCTTTATATCTTTGAAAAAAAAGGAGTGGAGATTCCTGTGCTTATTGCTGTGACTGACAGGATAATGGTTCTTGGCTTATTTAACGAAAGTGGAAGGTTTGACCGCCAGTACATAAGAAGTTTCGAACCTCGAGCAATAAAATGGGGAGAAGAGCTGTTCGAATATTACAGAGCTATGAGCAGGGAAATTGAAATCGAATAAAAAGCAACATATCAACACACAAGTAGCCGGCTCATAATATAAGATAGAATTTAAGCTAAAGACTTTTTTTGGTTTAAAAACTGTTTAAATAATCTTGTTTTTGGTGGACAGTTTGAGAGAGTGATGCAATTGCATTAGCCTTAAATATTAGGTATGCCTAAATATGGATAAAATCCGAAATTAGGTTCACCTAAAAACAAGAGTGAAAATATGAAACTCCCAGTTATCTGTCCTGAAGGAGAGTGTTGCCATGGAAGCAGGGGATGTGTTCCAGGAAAAGGGATTCCGAAAATCGTACTTGTCGGTAGTCCTAACGTTGGGAAAAGCAGCCTTTTTAATGCTCTCTCCGGAAGCTATACACTGGTTTCCAATTATCCAGGAACTTCAGTCGAAATCAGCCGTGGGAAGTCAAAGATAGGAGAAAGGGAGTATGAAATCATTGACACGCCAGGGATGTATTCTTTGCTTCCCGTAAGTGAGGAAGAAAGGATATCCCAGCTTTTAATTTTTGAGGAAACCCCTCTGGTTTACCTCCATGTGGTAGATGCCAGGAATCTCAGGCGCATGCTCTCCCTCACCTTGCAGCTTCTTGAAGCCGGGCTTCCTCTCATCCTTGTTCTGAACATGATGGACGAGGCTGAAGAAAGGGGAATTGAAATTGATATACCTGAACTTAGCCGATTTTTGGGAATCTCAGTTATCGGAACAGTTTCAAGCGAGGGGAAAGGGATAGATGAACTTAAGACCGCAATATCAGAATTTGTCCCCGGAAGCAATACCCCGGATATCCAAAAATTCCAGAAACTTGATTACGGAACAGAAATTGAGCCATACATTGAAAGTGTTGAAAATTTACTTGGTTCTGCAAAAGAATCCGGAATCTCAAAAAGAGCTTTCTCACTCCTGTTGCTCCAAGAAGACAGAACAGCTCTTGAATTCCTACTCAGGGCTGAAAAATCGCCTGAATATGGGAAAGCAGGCAGTGAAAAAAATAATGAAGAAATCCGTAAACTTGCAGAAGCAGCCTCAAAGGCAGCGACAGTCCCTCTTTCCTACCTGTTCACTCTGAAACGTCAGGAACGTGTGAATGAAATCGTGGAACAGGTAATGGAGATGCCTGAGAGGACGGAGAGAAAAACTCTCGGAGAAACCGGAATAGCGGGGATAGAGAGAAGCAGCGGGAAAGCAGGAATAATAACAGGTAAAAAGACAGAAACTCCGAAGAAAAACATTGGTTTCTCCGAGAAAATAGACAGTATTCTTATCCACCCTATATTCGGGATACCAGTGTTATTTTTATTTCTGTACTTCGGGCTCTACCAGTTTGTAGGTGTCTTTGCAGCTGGAACTGTTGTTGATTTCCTGGAAAACAGGTTATTTGGACAATATATAAATCCGCTGGTGACTGCCAGGTTTGTGTCGCTTGTACCCTACCCTGCTTTGCAGGATCTCTTTGTGGGAGAATACGGGATTTTCACCCAGGCAGTAACATACGCAATCGCTCTCATACTTCCCATAGTTGGAGCCTTTTTCCTGGTATTCTCCATTATTGAGGACACCGGATATCTACCCAGGCTTAGCCTGCTTCTGGACGGCATGTTCAAAAAAATAGGGCTCAGCGGAAGGGCAGTAATTCCTATGGTGCTTGGATTTGGCTGCTCCACAATGGCTACTATGGTCACCAGAACCCTTGAGACGAAAAGGGAAAGGCTCATTGCAAATGTCTTGCTGGCACTTGCAATTCCTTGCTCGGCACAGCTGGGCATAATCCTTTCAATCCTCTCAGGAAACCCCAGAGGATTGCCTGTGTGGGCAGGTGTTATTGTGCTTGAATTTATATTGATAGGCTACCTGGCTTCAAAAATTCTGCCAGGAGAGGCTCCTACATTCATACTTGAAATGCCACCTCTAAGGCGTCCAAAACTCTCGAATATACTGGTGAAAACTTACTCAAGGATGCACTGGTACTTCCTTGAAGTCCTGCCCCTTTTTGTTGTGGCAAGTATTCTGATCTGGATAGGAAGATTGACAGGCATTTTTGACCTTGCCTTAAAAGTAATGGAATACCCGACAGTTTGGATTGGTCTGCCTCCCAATGCGGCTGATGTTTTTCTCTTCGGCTTCTTCAGGAGAGATTTCGGAGCAGCCGGACTTTACGGAATGTATGATTCAGGACTGCTGACAGGTTTGCAGCTTGTAGTCGCAGCCGTTACTTTGACCCTCTTTATGCCCTGCATAGCTCAGTTCATGATGACAATAAAGGAGAGAGGATTGAAAACAGCCCTTGTAATCTCAGGATTCATTTTCCCGTTTGCGTTTATCACAGGCTTTATTGTAAATACTTTACTGACCGCGCTGGGGGTGAACCTGTGAAGTGTCCCCTTTGCGGAAATGAATTTGAAAAAGCTGACGAAGCAAAATGTACCGGCTGCGGAAAGCTTCACAACTGCAACAAGCAGTGCTGTCCTAACTGCGGATACGAACTTGTAAAAGAAGTAAAGATAATACAATCCATAAGGAAGCTATTCAAATGGTAGCAAAAAATGCACATCTTACCCTGGAAACTACAACACTCTGCACAATGGAACCCAGAAAAACCGGGAAAATCTCACATCTTGAGACTAAAAACCCCGGCATCCTGCAGAAACTCGTATCAATGGGCATTCTGCCAGGCATGCCCGTTACTTTGCTCAGGCGGTCTCCATCATACCTTTTTGAGGTTGACCAGACAAGGTATGCCGTTGATAAGGAAATCGCGAACCATATTTATGTTAGCTACTGATCCGCCAGTTTATGAAAATATAAGAAAAAGTAATAAAAAGAAAAAAGAAAAATGCATTAGAAAGAGCATGGCAAAAAGGGAAGCTTATTCCCTTACATGCCTGACAATATGACCTGCTTCGGGAATTATGATCTCGGAGAGCGCCAATCTTACGGCATTTGGCGAACCTGGCAAGCAGAATACTGCTTTTCCTTTAATTACACCTGCTGAGGCTCTTGTAAGGATTACGGACGTCCCTATGTCTTCAAGGCTTTTGTACCTGAACAGCTCTCCGAAGCCTGGGATTTCTTTTTCAAAAAGAGGGGTTATAGACTCGATTGTAAGGTCTTTTGGTGCAAGCCCTGTGCCCCCGCTTGTAATTACAATATCTGCGGAACTTTCAAGAGCGGAAAACACAGCTTCTATAACCTGGATTTTTCCATCGGGAATGAGCCTGTAGAATGTAACTTCATGGTTAGCCGCTTCAAGAAGCTCTTTCATAACCTTTCCTGAAAGATCTTCGGCTTCCTCAGGCGAATCAGAATCTCCATACTTTTCATACCTGGAGGTAGAAATTGTAATCAGGGCAAAAGAAAAGGATTTTTTTGCTTCTTTTTTGTGGATTTCCGGGGTGGATTCTTTCATGAAAATAACACTCTCAATTTTTGTTCCTTTTATCCGGCTTTTTATTATCTGAATTCTATTTATCCGGATTTCTGTTTATATGTTCCTGTTATCCAATTTCATGTTTACTTCTACTAACCTGCCTATATTTTAATATCTTATCAGCCAATGCACAGGTATGCGCATACTTGCAGCGGACATAGGAACAGGGACACAGGATATCCTGCTTTTTGATTCGGAAAAAGAGCCCGAAAACAGCCTGCTTATGGTCATGCCTGCTCCGACCAGGATTATTGCAGAGAAGATCAGGAAAGCGACTAGAGAAAGAAAAGCAATAGTGCTTACCGGAAACATAATGGGTGGGGGACCTTCTGTGTTTGCTATCAGAGCACATCTGAAGGCAGGCTTTCCGGTATATGCTACTGAAAAGGCTGCTCTGACTATCCACGATAGTATTGAGAAGGTAAAGGCTTTTGGAATCCAGATTGTCTCGGAAGAGGAGGCAAAGCAGCTTACCTGCGAAGGAGAAGCAAAGAAAGATAAAGTAAATATTGTTATGCAGGACTTCGATCCGAAATCCGTTTCATCTGCATTTTCGGCTTTTGATGTTTCCATACCTGAAAACTATGCTGTGGCAGTGCAGGATCATGGAAATGCCCCTGAGAAAAGTAACAGGGTTTACCGTTTTGAACTTTTCAGGGAATTTATTGACAGGGGAGGCAAACTTGAGAATTTTGTATTCACGCCCGAAGAGATTCCAGACGCTTTTACCAGAATGAAGGCTCAGGCAGATTCTCTTCTAAAATCCGTAGGAAACCCTGAAATTCGCTCTATCTTCATGGATACCGGTCCTGCAGCTATTTTCGGGGCTCTTACCGACCCAGCCGCACTCCAGCCTTCAATCGTGGTTAATATAGGAAACGGGCATACTCTGGGAGCCCTTGTGCTTGAAAACAGGATAACGGCACTTTTTGAACATCACAGTTCCAGTATGAACCCGGAAAAACTTCAGGATTATATCATAAAGCTTGCAGACGGAAGCCTTGATTTTGATGAAGTATTTGAGGGTGGGGGACACGGTGCATATATAAAAGAAGCAGTAGGCTTTGAGCAGGTTAAATCTATAATGGTCACCGGCCCAAAAAGGCAGATGCTTGAAAAGCTCTCAGAATCAGGGCTCAGGAAAGAGATATCAAATAAGCTGCACTTTGCCGCACCTTTCGGAAGCATGATGCTATCAGGTTGTTTTGGGCTGCTTGCAGGATTTTTTGAGAAATATCCAGAATCATCAATAAAATTTATAAACCACTAAGTAGTAGGAAGTAAGTCACATACGCCCGGAATATGTAAATTCTCAGGGGTTACGAATTTCAAGCAAAATCCCAGAGCCTGACACTTTTAAAGAGCAAAAGGGCATGGGAACATAGAGATTGTCTGCTAAAATCCGTAAAGATCGGTTTACAGATAAATGTAAATACAGGCAGGTATCTCTATATGCTCATATCTCATACTGAGTGGTTTGCTAAACGGTTTTTTGAGAACTTGATGCAAACGTTTATATGCGGAAAGAAATCCGTTATAATAAATTTTTGTTAAACTCAATTAGACTAAATTAAACTATTTGACTGAATAAATTAAGCTAAATTAAACTCATTATATTTCAGGAGAATCAAGCTTATGGTACGAAAGCCAGGAAGTATGTACAGGAACGTGAGGCAGCGCTCATTTACCAGAAGAAAATACATGGGCGGTGTTCCAGGCAGTCAGGTTATTCACTACGACATGGGTGACAAGGCAAACAGCGATGCCTTCCCTATAAGAGTCTCCCTGCTTGCGGAAGAAAAGTGTCAGATAAGGCACACTGCTCTTGAAGCAGCCCGTATTACAGCAAACAGGCACCTTACTTCAGATGCAGGAAAGATGGGCTTTTACATGAAACTCCGTGTCTATCCCCACGAAGTACTCAGGGAAAACAAGCAGGCAACCGGCGCTGGTGCTGACCGTGTATCCAGTGGGATGCGCAGGGCTTTTGGAAAGAACGTAGGTACTGCAGCCAGGGTAAACCCAATGCAGAAGATCTTTACAGTAGCTGTTGATAAGCAAAATTTTGAAGCCGCAAAGAAAGCTCTCTGGCATGCAGGACAGAAATTACCAACTCCCTTTAGAATCGTTGTCGACCAGGGAGCAGAACTGATACAGTAATCAGTTAATTGTTAACATCAAAAGGAGTATAATATGTACGATTACGAAGAGCTTTTGAACCGTGCAATGGCAAAAATGCCTGAAACCGAGACTACGGACGCTCGATTCGTAATCCCTGAACCCAGACTCTTCTCCGAAGGCAAGACCACAATTCTGGAAAACTTCGGAAATATTGCAGATACCCTTAACCGGGACCCTGATCACCTGATGAAATATCTCACAAGGGAACTGGGGACTGCAGGGAAAATAGAAGGCACACGCGCAGTCTTCCAGGGAAGGTTTACGAGAGCCCAGATTTCAGATAACATTCAGGCTTATGTGGACGAATACGTTATGTGTTCGGAATGCGGACGCCCGGACACCCAGCTTGTCAAGGTGGAAAGAGTACTTGTCCTGAGATGTTCTGCTTGCGGGGCTCACAGACCTGTCAAGAAGAGAAAGGTAAGTAATGTGGTTGTCAGGGAAGCTATCGAGGAAGGCGGAACCTATGAACTCCGGGTCGATGCTGTCGGATCCAAAGGCGACGGTATAGCAAAGATCGATAAATATACGGTTTTCGTGCCCGGAGCCGCAAAAGGCGACGTAGTTAAAGTAAAAATAAAGAAAATCAGCGGAAACCTCGCCTTCTCGGAAAGGGTCTGAGGTTTAAGCTTATTTTTTAAGTAAGCACTTTAAATATACTTAAGCAGCTCAGGCCGGTTACATCCATTTTCATGCCCGGGCAGCTTAAATTCAACCGTTGAGCCGCGACCGTTGCACCGGTCGATCATGCCGAATAGGGTTTTGGATAATGTTCTCAAATCCAAAAGTCAAGCCGTTTTCGATAAAACCTTTTCTCAAAAGGTTTTTGATCAACTTTTTTCCAAAAAGTTTGCGGTTAAGCTCTTCTCAGAAAAAGTTTGCGGTGAGGAGAAATGACTTCTGAAAAAAAGGATGCATCGGAGGTCTCGTTGAAAGATATCCCAGCAAAGGAAAGAAATATAGAAATTCTTTCAATGCCCGGGCTGTCAGTGAATCTTCAGCAAGCAGGAGAGAACTTAGAGTTTTCAGCAAGCGGGACTCTGAAAGCAGCCTGTAGCCCTATTCTGAAAAAAATCAATTCCCGCCTGAAAGAGGAAAAGCTAGCCCTTATAGAGGAAGACAAGGTCATTCCTTCAGCCTGGCTCCCACCTATACCAGGTCCAGTCTTCAAACGTCTTATTTTTGCGGAGATGCAGATTGCTCTCGGGAGATACATTCCTGAAATTGTGTCCATCGAACTTACCCGCCAGAATAGTTCGAGATATCCGCCAGGGACGGTTGTAGACGAGCTGGATACAAACACTGTAAAGAGAATAATAGATGAGGCCCTTGAATACGGCACTTTCATTATCACATTTACCGAGAATGATCCCCTGCTGCGCGGAGAAGTATTTGAGCTAATCAGGTATGTGGACAAGAAGCGGGCTATAGTAAACTGTTCAACCTGGGGCACGGATTTTACAAAAGAAACTGCCTTTCACCTGAAAGAAGCAGGGCTCCATTCCCTTATGGTGGGGATCTACTCCACTGACCCTGAGAAACATGATGCGGTCCGAAAATCCAAAGGAGCATATGACAGAGCAGTCTCTGCAATAAAACTTGCACTTGAAGCCGGGCTTATGGTTGTGATGACAACCCATGTTTCTCCCTCAAACCTTGAGGAGCTGTCTGCTCTTTACTCCCTTGCATCGCAACTTGGAGTCCATGAATTTTCTGTATGGGAAGCAATGCCAAAAAGCAGCAAAGAGCCTGTAATTACAGATAAAGATAGAAAAACCATTCTTGATATGTATCAAAGAATAAATGCCAGTTCGAGCGGCCCACGTATGTTTGCAAATACCTACTTTGAAGGACAGATGCTGGGCGCAATGGAAGGCAGGCGCTGGATGCATATAACGGCAGATGGAGACGTAAAACCCGGTCCTTATCCGCCTTTCAGTTTCGGGAATATAAAGGAAGAATCCTTAAAAGATGCCTGGCAGAAGATTCGGAGTTACCCTTACTTCCAGAAACAGAAAAGCCTAAGTCCTATGCATGACCCGGAGTTTCTGGAGTTTGTTGACAGAATCCCTGAAGGAGAAAAACTGCCGTATCCTTTTGAGAAAGCCTGCATAAGATGAAATCGAATAATCTGTCATTATCTCTTTACCGCTTTCTCTCTGGAACATTTAGTTTCCTTTTAGTTTTTTTTCAGCTGGGCAGTATAAGCCAACCAGGAAAATTGAAAGCAGATTACCACTTTGAAAGCAGATTACCACTTTGAAAGCAGATTGCCACTTTGAAAGCAGATTGCCATTGGAGCACCGGTATCAGCCTGAAATTGCCTGCCTGGAGATAAACATTTACATATAAGCAGGTATTTTTAAAGAGCAGATTAGCTGGAACTGTGTCATACCTTTAATTGTTTTCAGCAATAAAAGGCTGTTTTCTGAAGATTTTTCTTCATGAGACGGCAGTAATGAGGGATTTTAATGACTAATACACTTGACCCCTGGAGTTCAAGCGACATTACTGACTATTCCAAGTTATTCGAAGAATTCGGGATTTCTCCTTTTGATGAGATTCTTCCGGAAGTCCCTTCACCCAGCACGTATATGCGGAGAAGGGTCATCTTCGGGCACCGTGATTACGAGCAGATTGCAGAGGCTATGAGGACAGGTGCCCCATTTTCCGTAATGGATGGGTTTATGCCCTCCGGAAAAATCCATCTCGGGCACAAGATGGTTATGGACCAGATAATCTGGCACCAGCAAATGGGAGCGTCTGCTTTTGTGGGGATTGCGGACAGAGAGGCTTTCTCAGTACGCGGGTTTTCCTGGCAGAAATGCAGGGAAATCGGGACAGAAGAATACATATTAAGCCTGATCGCTCTCGGCTTCAAGCCAGACGGCCTTATTTATTTCCAGTCAGGCTGTGAAAGCGTTAAAGACCTGGCATTTGAACTCGGGGTCAAGGTCAATTTCTCAGAACTCAGCGCGATTTATGGATTTTCAGGAGAAACTAACCTCTCTCATATGATCAGTGTGGCAACCCAGGCTGCTGATATCCTCCAGCCCCAGCTTGAAGAATTCGGAGGTCCAAAACCGGTTGTAGTTCCTGTTGGTCCAGACCAGGACCCTCACCTCCGCCTTACAAGGGGACTTGCAGGCAAAATGAATATGTTCAGGATCGAAGAAAGAGAAAACACAAACGGATGGAAATATCTTAGTGTCAGGGGAAAAGGAGCTCCAAAGGAAGCCTTACAGGAACTCAAAAAACGCATTCCTGGGAAAGTTAAACTCTATGAGGAACATATTGATGTACTCCAGACTCCTGACTACCCGTTCCTTACGAGGCTGGTCTCAGAGGTCAGAAAAGCTGATAGAAAAAGCCAGTATCTGGCTGAAATCGAAAGTGTCTCCAGGTTTATGGAAGATGAAAAGCCACCTGAATTCGCTGAGTACGAAAAGTACTTCGTTTTCAGAAAAATCTGGAAACTCACCAGAAAAATACTGGAGCAAATCGTTGCCGAAATAGCCGCTGAATTCGGAGGCTATGCATTCATTCCGCCTGCATCTACCTATCATCGTTTTATGAGCGGACTGCAGGGAGGAAAGATGTCAAGCAGTGTTCCTGACAGTTACATAGCTCTTACTGACGACCCGAAGGAAGGTGCAAAAAAAGTAAAAAGGGCAAAAACAGGAGGCTGTGTTACCCTTGAAGAGCAGAAAAAGCTGGGTGGAAAACCAGAAGATTGTTCAGTCTTCGAATTAATGCTCTTCCACCTGATTGGAGACGATGAGGAGTTGCTGGAAATCAGGCAGGAATGTGTCTCCGGTACCAGGATGTGCGGATCATGCAAGCAGTTAGCAGCCGAAAAAATGTCCGAGTTCCTTAAAGACCATCAGGAGAAGAGAGAGCTTGCAAGGGAGCACCTTGACGAATACAGAATAATTTACAAAAAGTAAACTTTAGAGGATTCAATTATCATAGCTGGATTTAAGATTTCAGAATTTCAGGATGTGATCATAACATGAGTGTTCAGGAAAACCTCACAATCAACGAGAAAAAAGTCCTGCTTGCCCTTGAGTCCCTGGGATCCGCATCTCCCGAAAGACTGGAGGAGAAATCGGGGTTGCAGGTAGATGCAGCAATGCAGGCAGCTTTCATGCTTGAAGAAAAAGGGCTGGTTTCAATCTCCGAAAAGGTCATGGAACGTTATTCCCTTACAAAGGAAGGGGAAGAATATAGAAAAAACGGGCTTCCCGAACGCCAGATTATCGACTCCCTCAAAGCTCCGACCTCGCTTGAAGAACTTAGAAGCCGTTTCTCTCCGAAAATAGTTGGAATTGCAACAGGCTGGCTTGTAAAAAAAGGATGGGCAAAGATTGAAAACGGGATAATGGTACCATCGGAAAATGTGTATACAGGAAAAGATGAGGAAACTCTTGCAGCTTTCACAGGCAAAGCAAAGACGCTCGAAGAACTTGCATCCGATGAAGGGACAATAAAAGACCTGCTCAAGCGCAAACTTATCGTAAAACACGAAGAAAAGTTCAGGACTGTTTCCATAACTGATGCCGGGAACTCACTTGCAGCTCAGGGGCTTGTGCTTGAAGAGGAAATTGCCCAGCTTACGCCCGACTTATTGAAAAGTGGTGCCTGGAAGGGGAAAAAATTCAGGCCTTACCGTCTTGATATTATTCCAAAACCTCTTTACGGGGCCAAAATCCATCCTTATAGGCGCCTTATTGAGCAGATGCGCCAGATCTTCCTGGAAATGGGCTTTACCGAGATTAAAGGCGGGATTATCCAGAGTTCTTTCTGGAACTTCGACGCCCTTTTCCAGCCGCAGGATCACCCTGCAAGAGATATGCAGGACACTTTCCACCTTGATACGACCTGCCTGCTTCCGGCTGATTTTACCGAAAGGGTAGCTGCAATGCACGAACACGGAGGAGATATTGACTCCTGCGGCTGGGGTGGGATCTGGGACAGGGAACTTGCAGAACGCAATGTTCTGAGAACACACACAACAGCCGTCACCGTCAAGTATCTGGCTGACAATCCCAAACCGCCTGTAAAAGCTTTCTGCATTGATAGGGCTTACCGCAGGGAAACTATCGACCCTACCCATACCCCGGAGTTTGAACAGCTTGAAGGGGTTGTAATGGACAGGGATATGTCCTTTGCAGACCTGCTGGGTTTGCTTGCAGAATTCTACCACAGGATGGGATTCGAAGAGGTTCGTTTCCGCCCGGGGTACTTCCCATATACCGAGCCGAGCGTAGAACCCGAGGTTTACGTGGATGGCCTGGGCTGGGTTGAGCTTGGAGGTGCAGGCGTTTTCAGAAAAGAAGTTACTGAGCCTTTAGGAATTAAAGAACCTGTCCTTGCCTGGGGGCTGGGAGTCAGCCGGCTTGCCATGCTGAAGCTGGGACTTAAGGATCTCAGACTCCTTTACCAGTCTGATATTGACTGGCTCAGGAAGAGTGAAGTTTGCAGAACCTGAAATCTGAATCCAGGCTTGTAACCTGAGAATCTCAGGTTAAAACTTTTTTCAACCTCAATAAAAATCTAAGACCAGTAAGGTCACGAAAACCAGTGAGGTAAAAATTTAGGGGGGATATATACCTTACGAGATTTTAGTTTCTAAACACATTTCCCTTAGTAAATATATAATTATATGAGTATTAGTTGGTAAATTAGCATGATTATTAGGCATGATTATATGATACCTGCAGTTAACCAAATGGGGGGTGAATAAATGACAAAAAACTCATTAGAACCTGGAACTTCGCCTGAAGACCTGCCGAACAACTCGGAAAGCCAGAAGAAAATCGAGCCAGAGATTGTGAAAACTGGCATAGCAATTCGATACTGGCTTGAGTTGGTACCCTATCCTGAAGGCAGTACTAGAAGTTTATGGCTTTTTGTTAATGATGATTGGAGGCATCTGGATAACCCGGATCCCAGCACTCAGATCGCAGTACAGGATGCCTTCTGCAAATGCCCAGGAAGTCTGGAAGTTCAGGTATGGTACTCTGGAGACTTGATTCGGGGACTGTTAGTAAGAACAAAATAAGTAAACTTAAATGATTGCTCCATTCAGAATTTCTTTATTGTCAGAACAAGTTTTTAAAATACTTTAGGATTTACAAAGTTTTTCCGCATCTTAACCCGAAGAGGGAAGAAGTACCATTAAATAACTCCAAACCCTATTTTCTAGCATAAAATCTAGCATAAAATATCCGGGAAAGGGGACAGCCGGGGGGGTAAGCTACGGATAGAAACAGGTATAGTGAAATCTCTAAAAGCGACTGGTACGGAAAAGCTCTGATACTTTTTACATTCATAGCATTAGTTGTGATAGCATCGGTTTTCCTTCTTCCTGACGGCTGGTATCTCTGGCTTACTATAATAGTCGGGGGCGCTGCCCTGCTTGTAACATGGCATGCAAAAAACTTCGCCTACCTCTGTCCCAGATGCGGCGATGTCTTTGAGGTCTCAACGCTTGAAGATTTGCTCAGCCCCAACGGTGGGAGTAAAAAATATGTGAAATGCCCGCAGTGTAGGAAACGAGCCTGGGCTGATATTCTGAGAATTAAAGAGCAAACTGTCCACAAGAGGTAGCCGTTATTAGAAAGCCGAGTACACCGTTCGTGGAAAGAGGTGACCTGAAGATCTGGAGAAAAGGTTTCCGAAAACGAACCCTGAGGAAACATGGAAAAAGAAAGAAGAAGACAGAAAAACAATCCAGAGCCCCATACCAGAGAAAACGTTTCCCTCCTTCCAATCCTTGTTGTCAATTTTATAGGTGCTCTCGGGTTCAGTATTGTACTTCCTTTTCTGGTGTTTCTTGTTAACCGATTGGGAGGGAACGCTTTCATTTATGGCCTGGCAAGTGCAACATATCCGGCTTTCCAGCTAATAGGGGCTCCGATTCTTGGAAGGTGGTCTGACACTTACGGTCGTAAAAAAATCTTGTTCTTAAGCCAGCTAGGGACCCTGCTCTCGTGGATCATCTTTCTTGGGATGCTTTTTCTTCCGGATATAAACCTCTTTAAGGTAGATTCCAAAATCTTCGGAGTTTTTACGGTTACCCTGCCCCTTGCAGTGCTCTTTTTCGCCAGAGCTCTTGACGGGTTGACCGGAGGAAACATTTCAGTGATCAACGCCTATCTGGCTGATATTACCACAGAAGGGGAAAGAAGCCGGAACTTCGGGAAAATGTCAATTTCCGAGAATCTCGGTTTTATAGTTGGTCCTGCCCTTGCCGGGATATTAAGCAGGACAAAATATGGAGACCTGGCCCCTGTCTGGGAGCAAAAAAGTTGCAAGGCGAGAATACTAGGGCACTATACAGGGATTTGCCAGCAGTTTCGGAAGTCTTGCCGCCATCATCGGGCTTGTCCCTAGCGGTCTTTTATATGAAACACTCGTCGGAGCTTCTTTTTTAATAACAGGCCTGGTAATCTACACTGTCTTTTTGCTCGATTTCCGGCTCAGATATTTTGAAAAAAGTTGAGACACTGATCAGGAATAGATTCGGTATTCTCAATGCCTGAGTTCTGGACTCCAGAGAAGGTTTGGGTCACATATCTAAATCGCATGTTTTAAACTAGATAAACTACATCTTGAGAAACGATTCTAAAAAATCTAACCTTATAGTTCCGGCAAATAAAATGGGATCTTAGACCGAGGTTTAGTATGAGTAATATAACCAAGTTATTAATGATTATTCTCATGGTCGTAACTGCAGTAATAGTTGTACAACTGATTAATCAGCCTATGGGAGAAAAAGGAGCAGCGGTACAGCAAGAAATAATTATGGGGAAGGGTTCTCTGGATACATTCGTAAGCGAATCCCACAGCTACGAAGACAGGTTTTTGTTTACCTATACCCCAAGAAATCCAGATTCCAGATTTGACTGCTACATGAGTTATGAGTTCAGAGAAGACGGGAATGCACTCAAAAACGTTAGCGAAAAGTTTTACGGAAACGTCTCGGTTGAAAATCCGATTGTACTCGAATTCTCCAGAAAGGAAAATTCCACATATGAACTGAAAACTGTAATTGAGGATAAAAGCGGAATCAACCTGCACAAAAGCGAGATCGAAATTGGTCCTGCAACCATAGAGAATGAAACTGAAACAAATTAAAAAGATAAAAGTTTGATAAAGGTTTGATAAAAAAGGTAAAAGTTTGATAAAAAGATAAAAGTTTGAACTCGTAGTAACCAGGAGGCTATGTAGAAGCAGAAAAGTAAAACCTACCTGCTTCTAGCAGCTATTTCTGGAATAAATCCTTTCCCAGTGGCCTTTTTGAATTTTCCGATATAACCTCTGGTCTAAAGCTTTAAATTTATCTTTTCCTTTTCTTCCCAGTAAATCTTGAAATGAATCCGATTACTGCAGAAGCTAGTGCAGCTAAAGCGATTAACTTTTTTATACTGCGGAATATTCCAAACATTAAATCACCCCATCTTTAAAGTTCTCGCGTTTATTGCTACTATTATAGTACTCAGGCTCATTAGAACTGCACCTACAGCAGGGCTCAGTAAGATTCCGTATCCATAGAGTACCCCTGCTGCAAGAGGAATTGCAAAAACGTTATATCCTGTAGCCCAGAGAAGGTTCTGATACATTTTGGAGTAAGTTTTCCTTGAAAGCCCGATGATATAAACTACATCTCTCGGATCATTTTTTACCAGGACTATATCAGCGGTTTCGATTGCAACGTCCGTACCTGCTCCTATGGCTATTCCGACATCAGCCTGAGCCAGGGCAGGCGCATCATTAACCCCGTCTCCGACCATGCCTGTGATGTACTGAGCCTGGACTTCTTTAACCTTTTCGGCTTTCTCATGAGGAAGGACTTCTGCAAAATAATCATCAAGCTCGAGTTCCCGGGCTACCCAGGCTGCCACATAACGGTTGTCCCCTGTAAGCATGACGCATCTTATTCCCATACTTTTAAGTCTCGAGATAGCCTCCCTCGATTCTTTCCTGATAATATCGGCAAGTGCAACGGCTCCAAGTACCTTATCTTCCTCAAGCAGGAACACAACGGTCTTTCCCTGCGCTTTGATTTCCTCAATCTCCTCGTTCTTGAGGGCAATCCCTTTTTCCTCAAGATAGCCAGGACTCACAACAAAGAACTTTTTTCCTTCAACCATACCCTGTATCCCTTTTCCTGGAATCGCAATGAATTCTTCCACAGGCTGGATTTTCAGCCCTCTTTCCCGTGAACTTTCCAGAATGCCTGTTGCAATAGGATGTTCCGAACTGGCTTCCAGAGAAGCAGCAAGGTTTAAAATTCTGTCATTACTCTCTCCGGTTCTGTTTTCTTCGCCTGAAAGAGAAACCACGTCTGTAACCCCAAACCGTCCTTCGGTTAGTGTACCGGTTTTGTCAAAAATGATAGCTTGAAGATTGCGTGCTTTTTCAAATGCCTGCCTGTCCCGAATAAGAAGACCGGATTTTGCGGCAAGGGATGTTGAAACTGCAACTACGAGAGGGATTGCAAGCCCCAGGGCGTGCGGGCAGGTAATAACCATTACAGTCACTGACCTTTCAAGCGCAAAGACAAGCTGTTGACCGAAAAGAATCCAGAGAATAAAGGTGAGAGTTCCTACAGTCAGGGCTATTATTGTGAGATAAAGGGCAGCTCGGTTTGCCAGATCCTGAGTTTTTGACTTGCTTTCCTGGGCAGTCCTGACAAGCTCAATAACCTGGCTGAGATAAGTATCCTTGCCGGTCTTTTCTACTCTGACAACAAAAGCTGCCTCCCCATTAATCGATCCGCCAATAACTTCGCTTCCAGGGCTTTTTGTGACAGGTTTCGATTCCCCGGTAAGCATGGACTCGTTGACGCTGCTTGTCCCCTCCACAACTGTCCCATCCACAGGCACCTTTTCTCCGGGCTTGATCAGGACTTCATCCCCGATTTTTAGCTTGTCAACCTCCACATCGACAAAGTCTCCATTTTTCTTCAGGTGGGCGACTGAAGGCATGATCTTTACAAGCTCTTCAAGGGCTCTTGAAGCTCCCATTACGGAACGCATCTCAAGCCAGTGCCCGAGCAGCATTACATCGATAAGGGTTACAAGCTCCCAGAAAAAGACCTCGCCATGCAGCCCGAAAACTACAGCAGAGCTGTAAAAATAAGCCACACTGATTGCAATGGCTATAAGGGTCATCATGCCTGGCGATTTTTCGGAAAGTTCTTCTTTTATCCCCTTGAGAAATGGGTACCCGCCGTAAAAATAAACGACCGAGGAAAACAAGAAGGAGAGATAATCCGAACCCGGTACGCGAAGCTCAAAGTTAAAAAAATCCTGGATCGTAGGTGAAAGCAGCAAAACCGGGAAAGTCAACACTAAGGAAACAATAAATCTCTTTCTGAAATCTTCAAGCATATGGGCATGATGGTTTCCGTGCCCTTTCCCGCCGGCAGCTCCGTGACCCTCATGCTCCGTTCCTTCATGTTTCATTTCTGCATGCGGTTCATGACCTTCGTGCTCCATTTCTGCATGTGGTTCGTGACCTTCGCGCTCCATTTCTGCATGTTGCCCATGTTCCATCTCTGCCTGCTTCATCTCTTCATGCTGCTCAGGGCTTCCAAGTCCCATTTCTTCATGTTGTCCATGATCCAACGATTTCTCTTCGGCACGCATTGTTTGGTCCTCAGGATGTCACTCATGTATCGTATTTCCCGTAGGTTTATTCCAAGAAGGTTTATTCCAAGAAGGTTTATTCATTCTCACTTTCTCCATGAGATTCATAGGAATTCCCTGGCGCATCTCTTCCCGATATATGACATTTATTCATGAGAGGAGGATCATTTACCTCAGTTCTAGAACTATCAGTATCTGCTCCCCTCTTTTCAGCCTGCATATCTACCCAATTCCCCTGATTTTGATTTTATTAAGTATTATAATTTCTAATATATTTGAAAATAAAAGAACCAAATATCCTGAGTCAGGAAGGATAAACCCTTTACGACTAGCCAGTCCAGAAGATTAATATCTAAAGGATAAAAAGCCTAAAGGATAAAAAGCAGGAAAAAACTTGAAGAGAATACTCAAAATACTCTACACAAACGAAGGAAAAAAGAACCAGAGCAAAGCTACTTTAAGCCATCCTAAAAGGGAAAATAAAAGAAAAACATGCATATGATAGGATTTAAATGCTCTGCGCTTTCCGAATACCACGACGCACAGCAAGAATCAGAATAAATAAAATAATGATGCTAAAGATCCCGATGAAAATGGCATCCCTAAAGGCTACGTCCAGGGGAATGTGACTGATAGACCCGTAATCCTCAAGCAATACGGTCATATTTTAATCTATATGCCCAAATATAATAAACTTATCTAATTGTCTTATACAGGGAAATAAATGCTTTAAGGTTTCAGAATTCAAAAACGCACTATGCACCATGCATAAATCTAAATTTACGGGTGAAACTTTTGTAGATTTTAGGATTCTAAGTCACTTGGCTCCGTTTTTATTACAACGGTATGTGAACTACAGTTAAGCTAAGACTAACCGGCTTCTGAGTCATACTTCCCTCCACTGAGGACAGGTTATACAGGCTCTAACCCCTCGTTCCAAAAGTGAAGTTGAAAAAAAGGAAAAGAAAAGAGAACATGGAGGGGATAACTTTCTCTTTTCTTGCCAAAACATTAAACTTTCCTATTGCTTAAAAAACTTTTGAGAGTTCACTTTACATTGTCATGAAGCTTCATTAGCTTAAAGGCATGGTGAAAAATTGAAGAGGTTGAAGAAACTCTTTATTCGTTTGTCTGGAAAGGAAGACTCCGGTTATGTGGGTTGCCTGCCTTAAATGCCTTGAGAAGTGCAGCATAAATCGGCAAGCAAGACTTCCTTATTTTCGACTCTCCATTGCGCGTACAACAATTTTGCTTAATTCGCGCAGCCACAGTGCCGAGCTTGCTACTGCCGCACAGAGCAGCCAGTCACCAGGGCTAAGGCTAACGGTCGAAAACGCCTGCTGCAGAAACGGGATGTAAATTACTGCTACCTGCAGTAAGATGGACAACAGGACTGCTCCCCATAGCCATTTGTTTGAAAACAACCCGACGAACGCGCTCTGTTTATCCGAACGTGAATTGAAAACGATGAACAGCGAAAAGAAGACCACCGTATTAAAGGCCATTGTTTGCGCATATTGCAAGTTGCCCGAACCCTCGATCAAACCCCCAGGTAAGCTGGCATCCAGTACTAGCAGAGTCCCGGCTGCCATGATTGCGCCGGTAAAGATGTTGCCAGCCCACATGCTGCGGGTGATCACTCCTTCTTCCCGCGGGCGTGGAGGCTCTCTCATTAATCCCGGATCCGCAGGGTCAACCCCGAGAGCGAGCGCAGGTGGGCCGTCTGAAATAAGATTGATCCACAGGATCTGAGTCGCAAGTAACGGCAACACTATCCCGGTTCCGCCGTTGGCAGTCAATCCGATTACGTCTGCCAGCAGCAAGCCGAAGAACATTATCATTACTTCCCCGAGGTTTGATGAGAGCAGGTAGCGTAAGAATTTGCGGATATTGGAGAAAATCGCTCTTCCCTCTTCAACAGCTCCGACAATAGTTGCGAAATTATCATCAGCAAGCACAACATCAGATGCTTCTTTGGAGACATCTGTTCCGGTAATACCCATTGCTATCCCTATATCGGCGGTTTTCAAAGCTGGTGCATCGTTAACACCATCACCCGTCATCGCTACAATCGCTCCTGAACGTTTTAATGCTTCCACGATCCGAAGTTTATGTTCCGGATTAACGCGTGCATAGACCGATACCGTTTGAACCGTCTTGTCAAGTTCCTCCTCCGGCATCTTCTCAAGCTCAGTTCCTGTGACAGCCTTCCCGTGAGCTGGAATGCCGAGACTCTCAGCAATGACCGTGGCTGTTTTAGGATGGTCGCCTGTAATCATAATTGGGCGAACTCCTGCAGACATTGCGCGTGCAACTGCATCTTTTGCCTCTCTTCGCGGCGGATCGATCATGCCGATCAATCCCAGGAAGACGAGTTCTTTCTCGACGTCCTCATCAAGGCCCTCTTGCTCAAACGTGTCTTTTGACATCGCGCGAAAAGCAACCGCAATTGTCCGCAGAGCCTCGCCTGCCAGTTCCTCATTCTTCTTCAAAATCTCTGCGCGGCGTTCCGCTGTAAGAGGTTTGACCTCTTCTCCTACAAGTTCCTGGGTACAGCGGGCAAGCAATACATCCGGTGCACCTTTGGTAAATGCAAGGAAGCGTTCCTTTTTCTCTGTATCAGTATGGATCGTACTCATCAGTTTACGTTCGGAGGAGAAAGGCACTTCTCCAATGCGTTCCAGCCGTGCATTGAGCACCTCAGCTTCCAGCCCGGCTTTACGCGCCGCTACTATCAATGCTCCTTCAGTTGGGTCGCCATGCACCGCCCACCGACCGTCACGCTCATGTAGCACGGCATTGCTAGCCCTGTCGGCAGCTGCAAGTGTACGCACAAACTCGAACTCAAGTGCGCCATCAATTTTCCCTCCACCTTCCCTGCGCACCTCACCTTCAGGAGCATAACCCGTACCCTCTAAATTGACTCGGCCGCTTGATGTAACTACTGCAAGTACTGTCATTTCGTTCTTTGTTAGAGTTCCTGTTTTGTCGGAGGCAATAACATTAGCCGAGCCGAGAGTCTCGACAGCTGCAAGGTGGCGCACTATGGCATTTTTCCGTGCCATACGTTGCACCCCGAGAGAGAGGACAACTGTCACTACCGCGGGCAGGCTTTCCGGTACCGCCGCGACAGCAAGTGCCACGCCTAAAATGAGAACGTCAAAAAGGGCTGAAAAGCCTCTTACATCTTCAATCAAGATGATCGTTAAGATTATCACGACAGCGATAGCGATAACGATAATCCCGAGCAGTTTGCCAACGCGGTGAAGCTCCTCCTGTAAAGGAGTGGTTTCTACTGGCGTTTCTTTAAGCATCCCGGCAATGCGCCCCATCTCGGTTTGCATTCCAGTTGCTGTGACCACTGCACGCCCGTGTCCGTAGACAGCCACAGTGCCGCTAAAGATCATATTGTCCCGGTCGCCGAGCCCTACCTCTTCCGTAATCGTGAGATTGTCTTTTAAAACAGGCAGGCTCTCACCTGTCAATGCTGCCTCGGCTGTTTGCAGTGCAGTTGATTGAATCACTCTAGCGTCTGCCGGGATAGTATTGCCTTCTTCAATGATTATAATGTCACCGGGTACGATATCAGTCGCCGGAATGCTCTGCCGTGTCCCGTCCCGAATAACGTTTGCGTGTGCTGCCGTCATCTGGCGAAGTGCAGCCATCGCTTCCTCAGCCCGTGACTGCTGAACGTAACCCATGATCGCATTTAGCAGTACGACAGCAAAAATGGCAATGGCTTCATAAGGCAGTGCAGAATCGCGCTCATACAGCCATAATCCTGCCGAAATCAATGTTGCGATAAGCAACAGGATAACAAGCATGTCCTGAAACTGCGCCAGGAATTTCCTCCACGCAGGCACGGGTTTTTCTGCTGTCAGTTCATTCTTGCCGTATCTTTCAAACCGCGCCTGTGCTTCCTCTTTACTCAAGCCGTTTCGTGCATCCGTACCTAGCGCAGTTAATACTTCGTTAACCGACTGCCGATAAGGAACAATCTGATCATGTTCAATGGTCATGGCATTCATCTTTGATTCATTTAACCTGTCCCGGAGGCTTCACAAGTGCATTCTCAGCAGTTATGCAGTATTTATAATTGTTCTATTTACGCTGGAAACCCTGAAGTAATCTGTAGCCGCCATAGGTGCGGTTACCGTTCCCACTCGGGGTTCCCGAGTGATGAAAATATTTCTTCCGGCAGGTTAGCCTGCGGGCTGTCTCTTTCCAGCATGATTTTAAGATAAGACAGTATCTAAAAATTCCCTTTTTTATCTCTATAATCCTCTTTTTATCTATAATCCTTATACTTGGTCTTCACATAAATTAATGATTTTTGTAAAAATTTAGTTGTGCTAATAGTGTATTAAAAATTAGTAAGTCTCCTATAGATCTAATTTTCATGTATCCTGCAGGAATGAAGGATAAGTTTCAATCAAAAAAAGAGGCTGAAAAACTAATAACTTTAATGTAGTAACTTTAATGTCTGTTTTGCCTTAAAGCATACGCTGAAAAAGAAATTTGAGAATTAACATTTCTTGATTGAGAATTAACATTCTTTGATTGAGAAATAACATTTCTTGATTGAGAATTAACACCCCTTGATTGAGAATTAATATTTCTTGACGTACTGTTCACTAATACAGATTTCCTGTACAGAAGCTTTCTTCTTTTCTGCAGTACTTATCCCTAGAATTGCATAGGGAGTACAATGTCTGAGGATTGAACTGTAAAGCCCTGCAAAAGCTATACCCGCAACAATCCACTTCCATGGAGATTTTTTCACAACTCCTGTTGCAAGTGCGAGAGTTGCAAGTATTCCATATACAGTTCGGAACATGAGATCAAAGCCTCCTACATTTTCTTCAAAAAATAATTTCTTGAGATTCGTCGGACAAAACCCCCTTATAAACCTTATTACATACTTATAGAGTCTTCAATATATAGTATTATTCTGTTTGTACTCAGTTTGTGCTATGTTTGCGTTGTAAGAGTAACAAGTCCGCAATATGTGTGATATATTTGTACATATTTGCAGTGTGTTTGTATTATGTTTATATCACTGAAGAATCTGCAGAGAAAATTACGTAAGATCCCCTGATAAAACTCGATGCCCAAAAAATCACAAAATATATAACAAGAGATGGAAGGTTTCTAATTATGCCTGAAATAAAAATTGACAGATCGATCTCATATCTCGAAGGCACACAGCGAGTATATGACGAAGCCACAACCCTGGAAAACACTAAAGATGAGATAAAAAAGATAGGCGTCACCCGAATCGCTGACATTACGAACCTGGACAGGCTTGGAATTCCTATTTTCTCGGCAATCCGTCCCAGTGCCGCAAAAGGAGCGATCAGTATTTACTCAGGCAAGGGTTCGACCGAGCAGAGAGCTCGAATCTCGGCGATAATGGAGAGTTTTGAGCGCTGCCTGGCAGAAAGGCCTGGCTTGAACGCAAACATTGAAGGTGGGATTTCAGCTCCTTCACTTGTGGAATCCTATTACACCGCTAAAGAAAGCTATACAGTGCTTGACCCGTCAACACTGCTTCTGCCCCAGCCCTATCTTCCCCAGTCCCTATGTGAGTGGGTTGGAGCATATGATTTGATTAACGGTGAAGAGGTGTTCGTAAGCGCAAATGCGGTTTACCACCCATATGACTCACCTGGACAGTGCCAGAAACTTTTCCTGAGCAACACAAATGGGCTGGCCTCCGGAAATGTGATTGAGGAAGCTATTCTCCATGGGCTGCTTGAGGTTATAGAAAGGGATGCAATCAGCATAGCACAGTTTTCTCGCAACCTGGGAAAGGAAATCGTGCTGACTAAAGAGGACGGGTACCTGTATGAACTTGCCAGCAAATTCAAAGACGCAGGAATAGAACTCAAGGTCTGGCTGGTTCCGACCGATACCGGCATTCCGACAGTAATTGCGGTAACTGATGACGTAAAACTCAAAGACCCGGCTCTTCTTGTCATGGGGGCAGGCTCCCATCTGAAACCCGAAATTGCGGTTGCACGAGCAATAACTGAAGCTGCCCAGTCGCGGGTAGTCCAGATTCAGGGTGCAAGGGAAGATACGGATAGGGAAGGTTTCATCCGAAGTGTAGGGTATGACCGTATGAAACGTTTGAACAAGTTCTGGTTCGAAGAAGGTGAAAAAATTTCACTTTCTGAAGTTCAGGATCTGTCCAGAAAAAGCCCTGCAGAGAATATTGATGTTATACTCGAAAAACTTAAGGGCCTTGCCGAGAGAGCGCTGGTAGTAGATCTCTCAAGAGAAGAGGTTAATGTGCCAGTCGTCCGTGTAATAATTCCTGGCTTTGAACTTTTCACCATTGATCGGGACAGGAAAGGAAAAAGGATCGGCTCCCTGAGAAAAAGAGAATTTTCCAGAGATAGAAATGAAAAGCCGTGGAAGAGACGATGAAAGCAAGAGCAGTAATCTTTACAGGCAACAGTATAAGCCACGAAGACGCAAGAAAAATCCTGAGGGCAAATTACCAGCCTCCTGTACGCAGGTTCCAGCTTGAGAAATTCGTTCAAAAAGGGTATAAAGTCATAGGAATAATAGACGGGATCTTTTTTGATAGGGCTGCTGTTGGGCACAGGGAAATTCTTTCAGCACTTAATGCAGGAGTAAAGGTTATAGGAGGCGCCAGCATGGGGGCTCTCCGAGCTTCTGAGCTTGATACCCATGGGATGATAGGTGTAGGAAAAATATATGAATGGTACAGAGACGGTGTTATCGAATCCGATGACGAGGTCGCAGTAAGCACAAACCCTGATACTTTCGAGCCCATTTCCGTGCCCCTTGTTAATATAAGGGAAACCCTGAAAGCTGCATTTGCCTCAGGTCTTTTGAGCAAAGAAGAACATAGCGGTCTCCTGCAACTTGCGATTGACACTTACTACCCTGATAGGAGCTATCTGGGGCTTGTAAATGAAGGAGCAAAAAGAGGATTGTTCCCGGAAGAAAAGAAAAAAATTATTCTGGATTTCTGTGCAAGTAACGAGGTTGACGTAAAAAGGGAAGATGCAATCCTTGTGCTTGAAACCGTAAAAAAGCTGATTGAAGAGGTATGAGACTTCAAGCTCCTCAGATCAGCACCTTCTAATTTTCAGATTATTTCAGCGCTTTACAATGTAAAGCCTGATGATATACAGGCTCACTAGCAGGACAAAAAGATAATACACAGCCTTGAAAATCACAGTATTAATTATATTTCAAATTATATGCTTTTTGCCTTCTGGAGGACTTCTTCCTTTCTTTGGGAAACAAATGGATGAAAATTATTAATATGAACACATCAATATTCAGGTAAAGAGTAAAATGTTGTAATTAGAGCACAGAGCGCAAGCTTGAAAGATTCTAATTGCGATTTGTAGCTCTGAAGTTACTGGAAGAACACAGACCTGTAAAAAGGATGGAAATCCCGAATACGGGGAGCACAATCCAGGAATAGTAAAATAGAAAATGAGGGGTAGTTATGGAAGAAAACATTAATGTCGTATCTAATAATCCGAGAAAAATACTGATCGCTACAGATGGTTCAGAGACCGCAAACGAAGCCGCAGATTTCGCGATAGAAATGTTTGGGTGCAGTGGAGCAAAAGTGTACGCCGTGTATGTCATCGACACGACACCCTATCGGTCAATTCCGCTGGATAAGATATGGTCAAAAGAGACACTTGACGAATTCGAGAGAGCAGGGAATGAAGCAACCTCTTATGTAGAGAAGATTGGAAAAGCTGCGGGAGTGGAGGTTGAAACCAGGGTGCTAAGGGGGCACCCGGCAGAAAAGATTGTGACTTTTGCAGAAGACAATAATATCGATATGATTGTAGTGGGGTCGCTTGGGAAAGGCGGATACGAAAAAGTCGTACTTGGAAGTGTGTCCGAAAAAGTCGTGAGGCACGCGAAAGTTCCTGTACTGGTTGTCCGGGAAAGGCACAAAAGTGAGAAGAAGTTGATACAGGCATAATCCCATTATGGATATAATAAACCCTGTGAGAGGATAAATAAAACAAGCTGATTCTGAGTAGAGTTCTTATCTACAGAATCAGCTCTTTAAATTAATTAGCTTAAAAAGAGTAAGTGGGGGGAGAGAGAACAGGCTGTGAATATGATTGTTGTAGACTAGCTCGGGAAAAACGATTGTGAACGTTTCACGCCTGGAGGTGTATTCGAAGAAGCAGTGAGAAATGCAAAATTTCCGGTGCTTGTCGTGCATGGGAAATGACAGTGGGAAGCACGAAAATACGGAATATGGATATCAGTTAACAATAAATGGATTCTGGTATCAGCTCAATAATAAGCTTAGAACATTGGGGGGTTAGGTATGGAGGAGAGCAGTGAACTTAAATCTGAACCGCAAAAACGAATCCTCATCGCTACTGACGGCTCAAAAGCCTGTGAAAACGTAGCGGATCTTGGGGTAGAGATTGCGAAGTTGAGCGGGGCAAAGATTTATGCCTTATACGTTATCGATTTAACTCTTTTTGATTCAATTTTGATGGATAACTCGTGGGTAAAAGATGCCTGTGCGCAGTTTGAGAGAGCTGGCCGTGAGGCAATATGCTGTATAGAAAGAAATGCAGAAGCTGCAGGAGTAGAAGCTGCGCCCATAATCCTTAAAGGAAATCCGGCTGAAAAAATTCTGGATTTTGCAGAGAGCCAGAAAGTTGACATGATTGTTGTGGGCTCTACTGGAAAAAGCGGGATTAAACGTTTCATGCTTGGAAGCGTATCCGAAAAGGTTGTGAGGCACTCAAGAATCCCGGTACTTGTCGTACATGAGAGGATTAAACCTGAGAAGTTCTTCAGTTATAGCAAGGAGAGTGAAAAAGTCCCGACCAGTGCCGTACGTGAAGAAACACCGTGAAAAAAATCAAGTTCAGTATCAGAAAACGGGATCAAGAAGAGAACTTATAAAAAGAAGCTTTATAGGGAAGATTTGGGCTTTGAAATAACCTTTTTGGAAAAAAGCTTGACCAAAAAATAGTGGTCGTGCATCAAACAGACTCTGGAAAGGGAATAACAGACTCTGGAAAGGGAATAGTAGAATATATCTGCCAGCGTGCGAATTTAAGAATGGGAGGGGGAAAATCAATGTTGAAGGAGAAGATACAGGAAGCCCTGAATGAGCAGATCAATAAAGAAATGTATTCGTCTTATCTCTACCTTGCTATGTCGGCATATAGTTCATCGGTAGGGCTTCCGGGTTTTGCCCACTGGTTCAGAGTCCAGGCAGAAGAGGAAAATATGCACGCAATGAGGCTTTTTGATTATATAAACGATCAGGATGGGAGAATTAAGCTGAAGGGGATCAAAGAGCCACCAGCGGAATTCGGAACAGCTATGGAGATGTTCCATCAGGCGCTGGAGCATGAACAGTTTATCACTCGCTCAATCAATGAACTGGTAGAGCTTGCCAATGCTGAAAAGGATGAGACTACGGCTTCATTTCTGCAGTGGTACGTTAAAGAGCAGGAAGAAGAGGAAGAAAACGCTAAAGAAATTATTGCCAAACTGAGAGGCATTGATAAAAATGAATATGTAATTCCCTCAGTTGATCAGGAACTGGCAAAAAGACCTGCTCTGAGATAACCTGTAAGAGAAAAAGTGAAGGGAAAAGAATCCCGATTTCCAGAAAAGCAATTGAAGAAGAGAATAAATCTTTCAGCAAGGTGTTCGGTCAAGTTTTAATAGATGGAGTCCGAAAAGCACAGATAAATGTCAAGCAACCTGAAACTCGATATCGTGAAAAAAGGCTTTGAATGGCTCTCTTCCCAAAAAATTGATTCAGTTAAAGAACTTTCAAGTACTTTATCCGCACACGCCCTCTGGGGGCTTCCCAACCCTTACATAATCCGTCTGATTCTTGAACAGGAAAACAATGGTTCCTGGAACTTTTCAATAAGAGATACCGCAAGAGCCTGTTCAGCCCTTTCAACAGAAGGAATTGTGTTTATGTCCTCAGTAAAATGGCTGCTTGCCAGAAAAAGAAAAAATTCCTGGAATAGGGATGTTTATGATACATCCTATGCCCTTGCAGCTCTTGCAGATACTGGAACTCAGGACAGAAACGGATGCAACTGGCTATATGAGAACTACTGCCCTTCCTGGGAACAGGTAGGCACAACATCCCTCCTCATTACTGCTCTTAAAAAACAGGATAATCTGGCAAAAAGCAAAGACTTTGAAACTTTTATCCGGGAAAAAGCCGAATGGATCCTTTCAAAAAGAGCAAACGATGGCGGCTGGCAACACATTTCCACAAGCAATCTGGCAATTCAGGCTCTGCTCCTCACAGGCTTTAAAAATAAACTTGAACCCTCGATCCGCTGGCTCCTTAAAAATGTCCACGAAAACGGCTCCTGGGGAAATCAGACCGACGATGTAAATGCTACTGCACTGACTCTAAGCACCCTGGGACTTTATAATAAGACTTGAAAAGGGAAAATTTGTCTTCCTTACTTTGTTATTTCCCTTCATTTATTTTCAACGTACCCACCAACTGTTATGCTTTTCAAGAAACCTTCATTGAGATCAGATGTATCGTTATACATCCATTCACCGTGTATTTAAAATATAAAAGATCTCAACATTTTGATTTATCCTCAATCTCCATTTTAAGTTCTTTATAGCAATCTTTAAAAATTTCTTGATTACCATCATCGAATTCCAAAATCTCGAAATGAAACAAATCTGCAAATTCCCGGATAGAAGCGTCGAAATTTTCAGTGTATTTGAGGCCAGTATTAATCTTAGCAACTCTTTTGTAACCAATCATTTCATGGGTCTTTTTCATTAATTCCAATGCTTTGGCAGGATCTTTATTTAGCTTATTCAGGTCAAGTAGTTCCCTCCATCCCTTGCTGTACATGGGAGTAAAGAGGTATGTTCCAGCATCACTGACACTTTTGAGTATCTTTAGATAGTTCTTGACTCCTCCCACAGTAGCCCCTATGCAATCATCTACAATCCTGTGATCTTTGTCTTTAAGAATACGGACCGGACATGAGATTGAACTATGTTCAAAGTCTTTTTCAACGTCTCCGAGTACATTCCCACATAAACCGTAAAAAAGCAATATCCCCGACGAAAAAGGAGCAAGAGCTTTTATGGTTTCATATACCTTAATTCTCAACTCTTTAGGGCTCCTATGAAGACCCAATTCCATGAGATATATCAAAACTCTATATTTCTTACATTCGTTTTTGATTTCAGGAAAAGAGGAGATATCTTCCAGAGAGAGTACTTTATACTGAAGACTCACTTTATCCAGTTTTTCAATGAACTCCTGAATATTTTTATTATCAACTATAATAATTTCATCAATAGAAGAATCATTTTCAAGAATCCAGACAATTTCGTCCTGCAGTATCTTGCATGAAATAATACTCATAGTGGACATTGGAATATCTCCTCAGAAATTATGTTACCTGATTTTTTGAGTAATGAGTTAATCAAGGCTATGATATATAAATCAAAACCGTTGAACTGCAACTCTTTTAAGAAAAGGCTTGACCGAAACCGTTGCGCCGGTTTATCACCAAGCGTTGCGCCGCTTGACCACGCCTACCAGCCGTTTTCGATAAAACTTTTTCTAAAAAGGTTTTTGGTCAAACTTTTTCTGAAAAAGTTTGCGGTAAAACCCTTTTTTAAAAAGCTAGTGAAAAGGCTTACGGGGCTTTAAAAATAAATAAAATCTGTCCCATAAATTAAGCCCTCTTGAGCGAAGCGAAAAAGGCGCCGTCCTCCCGAGACGGAACTCGGGCGAGACGGGATGTGGGGGTGCAACAACAACTATAAATAAGAATTGTAAATTCCTCTGAGATTTCACCAATAAACATATATAGTAGACAATATTATTTTATAATACTGATTAAGATAATAAGATAACTATAACAGGAAGCAAAACGCTTTGTTAAACTTATTTTGTCTAGGAGGAAACCTGATCATGTAGATCGAATGGACTCTAAATCCGTTCAGCCGGGTTAGATTCCCGGGGTTTCCGCCATATTTCTGAATCCCGGAATGACAATACGTAACATTCCACTGAAATATTTTATGAATCTGGAGATTTTTTCCCAGAGCCTATAAATTGTTTCTTCTTTATGGAATCGCTTTTATTTTCCGGGTAGCTGTTAGCAAATTACTGCTCCGTGCTTATTCAGTAAGCTGGGATTCTGAAATACTATTTCTTGGAGATCATCCGGGCTTTTAATTCACCAGGGGTGACACTATGGATAAAAAACCATTAGATGTTCTAATATCTGCGACCGGGCTCTGGATGTCCAGAACTGGCACACTTCACAAGATCAAGCATCACGAAGTCTCAAAAAAGAAAATCTATATTGAAATGGCGTGTGGAGACCGGCTTGTTGTAAATAATTCAAGGAACAGCCGAACAGCCCGAGCATTCAGGCATCACAAGTACAGGAAAACCTGCAAGTACTGTAAAGTTTCGGATGAAGACATCAGCAATTTCCTCACAAAATCAACCGAAAACAATACAAGTGTGAAAGTTAAGGTGGTTTCTGCTGCTCCGAAGGTAAAAAAAGCCATGCCAAAATCAGTCTCAAGGGCTCCAAAACCTCTGGAAACTCCTGTATCTGCACAGACTTCGACGAGCAGATCTGGATCTGTATCGGTACATGCAAAATCAGCTTCAAATTCATCTTCTTCTACATCAGCACCTGCTCCTGCACTTACGCGGAGCCAGCTTGACAGGATTGAGGCTCTCTTGAGTCCCGAAGACAAAGTTTCTCTGGATGCGGCAAAGCCTTTCAGGGAACTTGAGTCCGAACTGCTGGAAAGAAGAAAGGGCGATTTGCAGCGAATCTATGCCGATGAGCGGGAAAATTATCTTGGAAAACTCGAACGTGATATTACGAAATTTTTCGTGGACAGGGGTTTTCTAGAGATCAAGTCTCCCATTCTTATTCCAGCAGAGTATGTCGAGAGAATGGGCATTGATAGCGACAGTGAACTTTCAAAGCAGGTTTTCAGGGTAGATAAAAATTTCTGCTTGAGACCAATGCTTGCTCCGAATCTTTATAACTATCTTCGGAAACTTGATAGGGTTCTGCCTGATCCGGTAAAGATTTTTGAAATTGGTCCCTGTTACCGGAAGGAATCTGACGGCAAAGAACATCTTGAGGAATTCACAATGCTGAACTTCTGTCAGATGGGCTCAGGTTGTACCCGAGAAAATCTTGAGGCTCTGATCAGGGAATTTCTGGATTACCTGGGAATCGATTTCGAAATCGTAGGGGATTCCTGTATGGTCTATGGGGATACCCTTGATGTAATGCACGGGAATCTGGAACTCTCATCGGCAGTCGTCGGTCCAATTCCTCTCGACAGGGAATGGGGCATTGACAAACCCTGGATAGGTGCAGGTTTCGGGCTTGAACGCTTGCTCAAGGTTATGCATGGCTTTAAAAACATTAAGAGAGCGGCAAGATCCGAATCTTACTATAACGGGATTTCGACCAGCCTCTAAGCTTGAACTCCGGTTAAAACAGCCTGGAACAATTAAAGGCGGCTCAGAGATATTAGAGCGACGTTCCTTAAGAAAAGAACAAATGGCAATACTAAATGGCAAAAATAGAATTGCAGCATCGAACGGCAGAAAATGGGACGGTTAATACCGGATCACAAAAACAAAATGGCAATACCAGATCACGAAAACAAAGTGGCAACATAGATAGAAAAACAGGTTAAGTAACAATACAGAATGGCAGCTCGACCCCGAATCGGTCGAAATAAATATTAGATATTTATGAGAGGGTGAAATTTTGATCCAGAAAATGGCAATTAATTTACTTGACAGGCTAGGAGAAAAAATCATTGAAGGTTACCAATTATCTGACGATGACCTGAGGACTCTGCTCTCCATTGAATCCGAAGAAGACCTGGAGAGACTTTATTCCGCAGCACGGGTAGTCAGAGATTATTATTTCGGCAGCAGGGTATTTCTTAATTGTTTCATCTATTTCTCCACCTATTGTAAGAATCAATGCTCTTTTTGCTACTATAACTGTAGAAACGAGATCAATCGTTATCGGTTAACCAAAGAAGAGATAAAAGAAACCTGCAAAGCCCTGAAAGGAGCAGGCTTTCATATGGTTGACCTGACCATGGGAGAAGACCCCTATTACTATGAAGACCCTGATAGGTTCGTTGAGCTTATCCAGATAGTAAAAGAGGAACTAGGGCTTCCCATAATGATTTCTCCAGGCCTGATGGATAATAACACTCTTCTCAAAGCCAGGGAAAAAGGAGCAAACTTCCTGGCACTTTACCAGGAAACATATGATATCGAACTCTATAGAAAACTCAGGGTCGGACAGTCATTCGACGGACGTGTCCATGCACGCCTTTTTGCTAAAGAACAGGGATACTGTATTGAAGATGGAATTCTCACAGGCGTTGGAAACGATATCGAGTCTACCATCCTGTCCTTAAGAGGGATGAGTACAAACAATCCAGATATGGTACGAGTTATGACCTTCTTGCCCCAGGAAGGAACTCCGCTTGAGGGTTTCAGGGATAAATCGAACCTCTCGGAACTGAAAATTATATCAGTACTTAGATTATTGTTCCCGAAACGCCTCATCCCTGCCTCCCTTGATCTAGAAGGCATTGACGGCATGGTTCAACGCTTAAACGCAGGAGCGAATATCGTTACTTCCATTCTTCCGCCGGATTCCAGACTGGAAGGCGTTGCAAACTATGACCGCAACCTCAAAGAGCGGGACCGGGACATAAAAAGCGTTATCCAAAAACTTGAGTCCATAGGTATGGAACCTGCCAGGCAGGCAGACTTTGAGGCAATCCTGGGGTGCTAGCTTGAAGACAATCTGCCTTGTGGGAGGGAAACTCCAGGGCTTCGAAGCTGCATATCTGTCTAAGAAAGCTGGAATGAGAGTTATTCTAGTAGATAAAAATCCACAGGCTTTGATCCGGAATTATGTGGACGAATTTTACTGTTTTGATGTAATAAAGGAGCCCGAAAAACTTTTGAATCTCTTAAAAAGAGTTGACGCTTTGCTTCCTGTCAACGAAAATTTCGCCTGCATTGAATTTCTAAGGAATATAAAAGGAAAATTCTCCTGCCCGGTTCTTTTTGATTTTGAAGCTTACCGGATCAGCAGGGACAAGAAAAGCTCAAAAGATTACTTTAAGTCCATAGGAATCCCGACTCCACAGGACAACCCCTTAGAACCGCCTTTTTTTGTAAAACCCCCCTGCGAAAGCAGCAGTATCGGAACAAGGATAATTTATGATAAAAAAGAACTTGCAATCCTTGAACCCGGCATGCTGGTTGAAGAATACGTTGAAGGTGAGGTTGTCTCCCTCGAAGTTGTAGGGGATGGAAATAATTTTGCCGTAGTAAAAGAGACCCAGATCCATATCGATGAAACTTACGATTGCCATATGGTAACTTCTCTTCCTTCTGACCCTTCCTTCAGGCAGATTTCCCATGCTCTTGCAGCAAATCTTTCCCTCAAAGGGATTATGGACGTGGAAGCAATCTCCAGCCCGAAAGGGCTCAAGGTAATCGAAATCGATGCCCGCTTCCCAAGCCAGACCCCGACAGCCGTTTACCACTCTTCAGGGATTAACCTGATAGAACTTCTTTTCCGAGCCTTTACTGATGGTATAGAGGAGATCAGGGCTCTCCCGAAAGATAAGTACTGCATTTACGAGCACCTTATGCTCAAAGAGAACGGGGTTCTTGCTCCTGTGGGAGAACAGGTGCTTTCCATGGGCAGCGACTACGGGAAATTCTATGAGGAACCCGGCATCGAGATTTTACTTTGCAAAGGGAAGAAACCTGTATTCACTCTGGTTTTCTGGGGCAAGAATAAGGAAGAAGCCGAGAAAATAAGATGCAAAGGACTTTCAATTATCAGGGAACGCTTTGGAGCGGCTGCATAAAGGAATAAAGAAGGATACCGGAAAGGGAAAATTCGAAAGGAAGTTAAAAAAACTGAAAAGAGAAAGGAAATTATATTTTCCAAAAAACAGGAAATGGAGATAAAATGGCACTCTTAACCCCAGACGACCTGAGAGATATTAACAAACAACTTCAGGAAGCTGATTCTATTGTATTGAGAGTAACTGGACTTGACATAAAAGGTGTCTGCAAAGCTCTCTACGGCACCTCTCCGAATTCTGAGAAAGTCGGTATCGTGCCTGTAACTTCAGGAAATGGTATAATAGGGAATTTTTCGGCTTCCCTGCATGCAATTACGCAGTACTTCGGATTTGACAGTTTTGTTACGGACATGTCAGATGTTAGCGGCTATTATGAAGCCGTTCGAAGCGGAGCCGATATTATCCTGATGGCAGATGATCACACCTTTCTTGCGCATAACCTGAAAAACGGAAAAATAGCCAACAACCAGCCCTCTACAGGCATAATCTATGCTGAAATCGCTTCCAGGAATCAGAAAACCGATTCAAAGGATGTACTGGTTGTGGGGCTCGGGAAGGTAGGTTTCCCCGGAGCAGTACACCTTGTGCACAAAGGTTTCAGGGTATATGGGTATGATACTGATAAAACCCTCCTGAAGCGAGCGGTTTCAAGCCTTGGAATTATTCCTTTCGACATTGAAAGCCCAAAAAGGTTTTCCACTATTTTTGAGGCGACCCCATGTGCAAACACGATCCCTGAAACTTTACTCTCAGAAAATTGTGTGCTTTCCACCCCTGGAATTCCCTGTGCAATCTCAGAAGAGCTTCGACTGAAATACAATGTACAACTTGTAATGGAGCCCCTGGGAATAGGAACTGCATCGATGTTGTATTCTGTGCTGTGACAACTGAATCCCGTCCCAGGAGGACAGAAATTGTATTCAGGCAGAGCCGAGTGAAGGAAAGGCAAGAATAAAAGAAAATTGGTGGGAATTTAATACCTACCGTGTTTATTTTGCTGTGATTTTGAGTTTTGTTAAGTCGATGGCACTCTCGGGGCAGACAGCGACACAGCGGCGGCAGCTTGTACCCAGGCATTTCTGGCTGTCATATTTTGCGACCCTTTTATTGTCGATTTCGAGGATTTCAAGAGCGGCTTCAGGGCATTCTTGTACGCATTTTTTACAATGGATGCATTTTTCCACAGGGACTTCAAGGATTATGCCTATTTCTTTGAGAATGGTAAGCCCTCCTGATCCTACCTGTTCGATGTCTTTGCTAACCCGCTTTTCGATGCTTACGTGTTCGAGAATTTTTGGAAGAGGAGGCAGACCGTAGAGTTCAAGCATCTCATTGTACATCTCAAGGGGCATTCCCATGGTCCAGTAGGAAAGTTCGCAGAGATAGAAGTTGTTGAAGGTCTCGCTAGTTGCCATCATGAGATGATTGGCAGTAATTTTTCTTGCAATGCTGATTATATCATCCAGTCTGGACTTATCCAGCACAAGTTCCCGTGCAAGTGCAAGCGAGGTATTTCCGAACTGGACAATTCTCTTTGCATAACCTGGGGCAGCTCCAAGTCTGCGGGCATCCTCAGCATCCACATAGGTTCCCGAAGCTCCTGACATATACGCATACTCAAGATCTTCGTACTTAATCCCGGACTCAACGATCATGGTCAGATGAGCAGCACGGATCGCCCCTATAGCTTTTCCGGCTTCCTCCACATCTTTTTCAGTGATCTCAATTCCTGGGCCAAGAATCAGTTTTCCATTCGGGAGTTTAGGAGGTTTTTCCATAAGCCCGCTTTTCAGCGCAAGCGCAAATGCCGATATAACGCCTGTACCCGTAATCCCTGCAGCCTCGTAGCCGAAAGATTCTTTTATTTCCCCTGTAACCGGGTGGATAATGTAAGCATTCTTCTTTTCCATTCCCCTGTCAAGAACCATAATTCTCCAGTACTCACCTTCGGGTTTTACGTCACATATCGCGCCAGGGCTTGCGAGCATGCCTGAGCTTATTCCCTGTCCTTCAATTGCAGGCCCGGCTGCCGCACTTGCTGTGATAATTCTGTCCCCGATTTTAAGAGCCATTTCAGCATTCGTCCCGTAATCCGTAACAAGTGAGATTTCGGGCTGAATAAGGAAGTCGGTCTCAAGCATCATTGCCAGGGCGTCAGCTCCAATCTCATGTTTAATTGCAGGAGGCACAATAATCTCACAATTGGGCAGGTCTTTTTCTACAAAAATCTCAGAAGCAGGAAAAATACGGGCGTCTCTTTTTACATTTTGTACTCCAAGCTTTTTTTGCTTATTTTCACCTGCATAAGCCAGATCCCTTATTTCCATATTCTGGAAAAGGGATAACTGAATAGGATTTCCACATACTGCCAGCCGTTCTACCTTAGAAAGGTCAACATCGAATTTCCGAAACATCCTTCTGATAGTTTCAAGAATTACCGCATGAGCCACGTCTTCGCCTGTTGTGATTGCAAAGTCCAGGTGGTCCATAACATTTCCTCCTGGAAGGGGGTGTCCCATGGTTATTACCGTTTTTAGTGTTTCTTTCGTTTCAAGATCGATAAGTTGGGCTCTAAAGCCGCTGGTACCCAGATCAAGGGCTATTCCGTACATTTTTCAGGTCCTCCGGGATACAAAATTGTGGGGCATCAGGCAACATAAACGGCCCCATAAAGAATGGAATACGATTTCAATTTCTTAATTTTGATTTGGTACAATCTTGTAATTTTAGTTTAATATTTTAGTTTCGTTGTTTTTAGAAGAGTGAAGGAGAATTCTCACCAGCGAAGTGATGGGGCGAATTCGTCAACCCTTTTATGATATATCCACTGATGACGTTTTTTGAGCTTATAAACCTATACTTTATTGCCTGTTCCTTGCTTTAGAAGTTGGAAATACTGCAAAGGTCAATCAGACTTTGCTCTGAACTCTAAGTATAGGGTTTTGTAGAGAAGTTCTACAGGTAAAATTTGCAGCGGTGAAAGCGTGTACAGATAAATTGGGGGCTCCATAGCAGTATGGCATCGATTGAAATACCGTACATGCCTGCCAATTTATTGGCGGAAACTGTATTTTTTTATATTATATAATTCCGAATTTGACATTAATGCGGAAAAGAATAATAACAATTTTAGAACTTATGAATTATATAAACTTGAGATATATAAACTATTATTAATACTGACTAGCAAAACTCACTAATGCTTAGAGAATACAGAAGGTTGTTATCAAGTTACTGTCATTTGTCAAATCTTACATTCTTAAGAATTCTTCAAATCTATGCTCGTTAAATGTATTATTTTTTACAGAGGTAGCTTGCCATAAGACCATCATATTTAGCAAACTCAATACAAAATCCCGCATTTTTTAGAAGACTTTCCATAATCCAATCCAGCGTTGAGAATTCTTCTCTTATGTGGATTTCCATTTCTTCAGCAAACTTATCCCCCAGGGATCCCTTCAGATCAGTTATGATTTTACTGAAGAAGTCTTCATAATCCTGGACCAATGAAGGGAACACGACATCATGCAAATAGAGTTTACCCCCTTTTTTCAACATTCCGTAGATTTTTTTCAGAGCCATCATTTTCCAGTAGTCTGGAAGATGATGTAAAGCTAGCTGAGTGACAATTGCATCAAACGGCTCACCATGATTTTCATATGTTAGAAAACCGGCATTATGAAATTCTATATTCGTTTTCTTCTGGCTTTCAGCCTTAGTTCTTGCAAAATGGATCATAGTCCTCGAAACATCGATAGCCACAACTTTTTTGCAATACCCTGAAAGCTTGAGCGCCAGTTCTCCGGTTCCGGTTCCGATTTCAAGAACCAGATCCGTATCCTTTATTTTGAGAAGTTCCAAAATTCCTTTAGCCTCGTATTCAATGTCTCGCAGTTTTTGCATACTTAAATCGTAAGTCTCTACCTCTTTGAGATCTGTATAATCTACTCCAACTTGTTTGAATTCATCATAATACCATCCTGGATTCTGGGACATATCGGTTCCTTCAATTAATATATAGCTCATTACCTTAGTTTGTGACAAATTACTTTATCTTTTACAAATTACAAAAAATTTATTACTGAGAGAAGAAAGCATGCTATCAATCCTATTTGGAGATATTTCACTTGTCGAATTTGAAAATAACAAGAATGTTTCTTTTTACGTTCTTTAACCGCAGACAGTAATTAATTTTAGTTCCCAGGAATCAAAAAAAACAAGAATCAAAAAACAAGAATCAAAAAACAAGAATCAATAATAGTAAACTATCACATATTTTAAGCTTTTTGTCCAGCAGGTGCGAACAAAACAAGTTTACTTGTTTTAAAGAAATTTTCAGCTAATCTCGATTATTTAATTGGTATTTATTTATAATGTGTCCTTTTATTAAAGAATAATAATACATATCTATTTATACTATGCATTTTTGAAATTAGTTCCGTCTATATAACTTAGAGAGGGATTATAGATGACAGAATACACCCCAAAAGAAAGATTATACCGTGCATTAAGGAAACAGCCGATTGACAGAATGCCAGCTGTCTGTTTCACTCAGACTGCAACTGTTGAACAAATGGAAGCTTGTGGAGCCTACTGGCCAGAAGCTCATGCCGACGCAGAGAAGATGGCAACTCTTGCGGAAGCAGGACACACTGTAATAGGTTTTGAAGCTGTCAGAGTTCCCTTTGACATCACAGCTGAAGCTGAACTTTTTGGCTGTGGGATTAAAGCCGGAGATCAGAAACAGCAGCCGTCTGTGATCAAACACAGTGTCAACAATATGGAAGATCTGGAAAAGATAAGGAATTACAGCCTGAAAGAAGGCAGAGTCGGAGTAATCCTTGAAGCTATCAAGATCCTTTCTAACAAATACGGAAAAGAACTCCCTGTAATAGGATCCATGATCGGTCCCTTCTCTCTTGCCCAGCACATCAATGGAGATGCCTGGTTTAGCAATCTGTTCACAGGAGAAGAAATTGTCCCTGCACTCCTGGATTTCTGCTCGGACTTCAACGTAGCATATGCAAAAGCAATGGTTGAAAATGGCGCAGATACTATAGTCATTATTGACCCGACCGCAAGCTATGAGCTTATCGGTGGAGAATTCTACGAAAAGTATGCTCTGCCCTATCAGAAGAAGATAGTTGACGCAATGAAAGAACTCGATGTGGCTACAGTTCTCCACATTTGTGGAAACACAACCAAAGGCCTTGGAATTATGGACAAGACCGGCGTAAACGGAATCAGCGTAGACCAGAGGGTAGACATCAAGACCGCGATCGGCAGCGTTGAGAACGCAATTATTGTAGGCAATATTGATCCTGTAGCCGTACTCTGGAACGGAACTCCTGAAGATGTCGCCGAAGCCTCGAAGAAAGTGCTCGACGCAGGTGTCGGGCTGCTTACAGTTGGCTGCGGAATTGTCAGCATGACTCCAACTGCCAACCTCCAGAAAATGGTCGAGTGCGCAAAAAGCCACAC